>ENA-UOWO01001174-UOWO01001174.1-activated-sludge-metagenome-genome-assembly--contig:-NODE-1174-length-35819-cov-8.795465_pt1 | contig 35819 bp, 31 predicted proteins | sample MGYA00238148_ERZ761564 | MGnify/ENA primary metagenome ERZ761564 (study PRJEB28885, sample SAMN05720194) | activated sludge metagenome | isolation source: Anaerobic digester | place: USA... | reverse complement strand
ACCGGAGGCTTTGGCTCTTCTGTAACGACTTTTTTCTTTCTTCCCCTGCGCGGTTTTTCCGGATTGAACTCCGGCTTTTCATCTTTAACAGGGATTAATGCCTGCTGGTCGAGGATCTGGTAAATCAGATCCTGCTTCATAAGTTTTTCAAATTTCGGGACATTCAACGCCTTCGCAATGTCCTGCAATTCTGGCAGCGATTTGCCATTCAATTCAATGATATCGTACATTTTTATTTATTATAAGTCAATGATGAAACTTTTACCAGGAAAACCAATTGTTGAAAACGTAATACCCAGATGTAAAAGCTGTAGTTTCTAATCCTGTTATAAAATGGGTTTATGAGAAATAAACGGAATTCTTTCGAATGAGGTTGCAAATATACAAATATTTCTCTTAAACAATAAATAAAAAAATCTATTGATAATCTTCGACAGGATTGCAGGTGCACACCAGGTTGCGGTCCCCGTAAGCGTCATCAATCCGCGTAACAGGCGGGAAATATTTGTCCTGCGACGGATTGGCCATCGGGAAAGCCGCTTTTCTCCTGGAATAAGGAAATCCCCAATCATCAGAGGTCAGCATATCTGCCGTATGAGGGGCATTTTTTATGACATTGCCGGTTTTATCTACCGTTCCGGATTCAATTTCGGCAATTTCATTACGTATGCTGATCATGGCATCACAGAACCGGTCGAGTTCGCTTAGCGGTTCGCTCTCAGTGGGTTCAACCATCAAAGTGCCATGTACCGGGAAAGCGACTGTGGGTGCATGGAATCCGTAATCCATCATTCTTTTGGCAATATCCACCACGGTGATATCGGCAGTTTTATGGAATTCATTGCAGTCAAGGATCATTTCATGACCCACCCATCCGTTCTTGCCCGTGTATAAAATCTTGTAATGCTTTTCCAGTCTGGCTTTAATGTAGTTGGCGTTCAGAATGGCATAGGCTGTTGCTTCTTTCAGGCCTTTTTTACCGAGCATTTTTATATACCCGTAAGATATGGGAAGGATAAGTGCGCTTCCGAACGGGGCTGCAGACACAGCCGTGATGCCCTGGTCACCTCCGGTTCTGACAACAGGGTGGGAGGGGAGGAATGGCTTCAGATGGGCCGCCACGGCAATCGGTCCTATGCCAGGGCCACCGCCACCATGCGGGATGGCAAATGTCTTGTGCAGGTTAAGATGGCAAACGTCGGCCCCGATGAAACCCGGGTTGGTATACCCGACTTGTGCGTTCATATTGGCGCCGTCCATATATACTTGTCCTCCATTTTGGTGGACGACATCGATCACTTCCCTGATATGTTCCTCAAAAACGCCGTGCGTTGAGGGATAGGTGATCATTATCGCTGCAAGGCTGTCACGGTGTAACGTGGCTTTTTCTGTAAGGTCGTCCAGATCAACATTTCCGGAGAGATCTGTCTTGGTAACCACTACCTGCATTCCTGCCATGACGGCACTGGCCGGATTGGTTCCGTGGGCCGATGCCGGGATCAGGCAGATATTGCGATGGCTTTCTCCTCGGCTGATATGATACTGCCGAATGACCAGCAGACCGGTATACTCTCCGGATGCCCCGGAATTGGGCTGTAACGATACCCCCGCAAATCCGGTAATGATGCTCAGATCGTGCTCCAGGTCCCGTACCATCCTGTAATAACCCTCGGCCTGTTCAGCAGGGACAAAGGGATGTACGGCCCCGAATTCCGGCCAGCTCAATGGAAACATTTCGGCGGCCGCATTCAGCTTCATCGTGCAGGATCCCAGCGGGATCATAGTCCGGTTTAAGGCCAGGTCCCGGTTTTCCAGCTTTTTCATGTAGCGCATCATCTCTGTTTCCGAATGATAACGATTGAAACAAGGCGATTGCAAAATCTTGCTCTTGCGCAGGAATGGCTCCGGAATTCCCTTAGGTCTCTCGTGCCAAACGACGGTTTCATCCCCGCCGCCCTTGAGCCCGTTGAACTCTGCCAGTACTTTGAGTATATCCAGGATATCCTTTTCTGAAGTTGTTTCATCGAGGCTGATTCCAATATGCTTTTCGTCGATAAGCCTGAAATTCATTTCATGGTGATTCGCAACTTGAAGCAGGTCATGAGCCGACTTTCCGGAGGGAAGCGCCAGTTTGAGTGTATCGAAAAAGAGCGTGTTTTCATTGATAAACCCTGCTTTAGAAGCTTTCTCAGCCAGTGATTGCGCGAGGCTGTGAATCTTTGAGGCAATCCGGCGAAGTCCTTCCTGGCCATGATATGCGCCATACATTCCGGCCATGATGGCCAGAAGGGCCTGGGCTGTGCAAATATTGGATGTTGCCCTTTCCCTCTTGATATGCTGTTCACGCGTCTGTAAAGCCATACGGTAAGCCTGGTTTCCGGCGGCATCCCTTGAAATCCCTATAATTCTTCCTGGAATATTCCTCTTAAACTCCTCTTTGGTCGCAAAAAAACCGGCGTGCGGCCCTCCAAAACCCATCGGGATGCCGAAACGCTGGCTGGATCCCACCACCACATCGGCTCCCCATTCCCCCGGAGGAGTCAGCAGGACAAGACTCATCAGGTCGGCTGCCACAACTGCAATCCCCTGTCTTTCATGCACCTTCTGTACAAAGTCATCATAACTGCATATCAATCCGAACTGGTCAGGATACTGAACCAGGCCACCGAAAAAGTCTTCTGCAAACTCTATTTCCCGGTGATCGCCCTGAACAATTTCAATTCCCAGCGGAATGGCCCTGGTTTTTATGACCTCAGCAGTCTGTGGAAATACGCTGGCGGAAACAAAAAACTTATGGGCATTGCGCTTTACCAGTTCCCGCTGACGCGAATTATAGGCCATGATCATGGCTTCGGCGGCAGCAGTAGCCTCATCCAGCAGGGATGCATTGGCTATCGGAAGTCCTGTCAGGTCGGCAATCATGGTCTGGTAATTCAGCAACGCTTCCAGCCGTCCCTGGGATATTTCCGCCTGGTAAGGTGTATAAGAGGTATACCAGCCCGGATTTTCGAGGATATTGCGCACGATTACAGGCGGGGTAATGGTATTGTAATAACCAAGACCAATATAAGTTTTGTAGATTTTATTCAATTTTGCCAGTGAACGGATATGTTCAATGTATTCCGATTCGCTCATTCCGTCAGGCAGGTTCAGATCATCCTGGAGCCGGATGGAAGGCGGTATGGTCTGGTCGATCAATTGACTGAGAGAATCAACACCGATGGTCTCCAGCATCTTTTTAATATCCTCATTTCCGGGTCCCAGGTGTCTTTCTGAAAAGCTGTCATTATTCATTTCTATGAGATTTAAAGTCGTTTGAAGGTTGGCAAAATTAATAATCTTTGAATAATCAGGTAATTCAGGGTTAACTTTTGTTAATAAAATAACAATAAAAAAAGAGACTCCATCTCGGCTCGTTGAGATGGAGTCTCCTAAGGTGAGATGGAGTCTCACTCTACCTATTCTTTAATCCTCATCTTATAAAAACTACGATATACAAAAACCAAAGAAATAAGAAGGAAAGCTACGCCGAAGTATGGCGCTATATCCCTGAACTGGGCCGCCAGCGCAATCTCCATCGCCAGTAACCCGAACAGGGTAGTGAATTTGATGATCGGGTTCAGGGCAACCGAACTGGTGTCCTTGTAAGGATCCCCAACGGTATCGCCAATGACCGTGGCGGCATGCAATTCTGTGCCTTTTTGCTTAAGGTCTACCTCCACCACTTTCTTGGCATTGTCCCACGCTCCACCGGCGTTTGCCATAAAAATGGCCTGGAATAATCCGAATACGGCAATAGAAATTAGGTAACTGACAAACAAGGAGACCGGTGCGGCAAATTTCAGTTTTTCGCTCATATCCGTTGATGCCTCATCAAATCCCATTGGCGCGGCAATGAATGCAAATGCCAGCGCAAAGAAGAAGATCGCAATAAAAATGTTAAACATCCCTTTCTGGGCATAAATAGTACAAATCTTCACCACCTCTTTTGATTTCTCAACAGAAGCTTTTTTTTCTGCATTGGGATCCAGGTTGATGTTCTTTTTGATGTAGGCGACTGCTCTGCTGGCTCCGGTCGTAACAGCCTGGATTGAAGCGCCTGAAAACCAATAGATCACGGCACCGCCCAATATGAATCCGATGATCGAATAGGGATTCAGCAGATTCAAAATCTGCTCAGGTGCAATGCCCAGACTGTCGCGGATGACCAGGATCAGCGAGAAGATCATCGTGGTGGCTCCCACAACGGCTGTTCCGATTAAAACCGGTTTTGCTGTGGCTTTAAATGTATTTCCGGCGCCATCGTTAGCTTCCAGGTAATATTTCGATTTTTCGAAATCGGGTTTGAAACCGAAATCTTTCTCGATTTCTTTGTCTACATCTTTAATATCCTCAATAAGAGATAGTTCATAGATTGATTGTGCATTATCCGTTACTGGTCCGTAGCTGTCGACCGCGATCGTGACCGGGCCCATGCCCAGCATACCGAAAGCCACAAGGCCAAAGGCAAAGATGGCCTCATATTCCATAAACGAATGCAGTCCGAAGGTGCTGGCAATATAGGCGCCGAACATCAGCAGGAAAAATACCATTCCCTGCCAGAACGCGCTGAAATTACCCGCTACCAAGCCGGAGAGGATGGTTAGCGATGCGCCGCCTTCCCTGGAAGCCTCTACAATTTCATTGACGTGCCTTGATTTGGGGCTGGTGAATATTTTCGTAAACTCGGGAATAAGCGCCGCGCCCAGGGTACCGAAGCTGATAATGATCGACAGGGTTATCCATAAATTGTTTTCAAGCTGCCCGATCATCAGGTAACTGGCTACAAAGGTCACCAAAATGGATAATATAGAGGTGATCCAAACCAGGGAGGTGAGGGGCTGCTCAAAATCAATGTCATCCTTCTTTCCAAGCCGGGTTTGGCTAATGGCCCGATTGATCCAGTAAGCAAAAATGGAGGTCAGGATCATCAGGATACGCATGACAAATATCCAGGTCAGAAGCTGGGTTTGCGTTGCCGTATCATGAACCGCCAGAAGAATAAAGGAGATGAGTGCGACGCCGGTCACTCCATAGGTTTCAAAACCGTCCGCTGTCGGGCCAACCGAATCGCCGGCGTTGTCACCGGTACAGTCGGCAATAACGCCCGGATTTCTCGGGTCATCTTCACCGATCTTAAACACGACTTTCATCAGGTCAGATCCGATATCGGCAATTTTTGTGAAAATACCGCCGGCAATCCTTAGTGCAGAGGCTCCAAGGGATTCTCCGATAGCAAAACCGATGAAGCTGGCCCCGGCATATTCACCGGGAACAAACATCAGGATGATGAGCATCATAATGAGCTCGACACAGATCAGCACAACGCCGATGCTCATCCCAGCCGCCAGGGGAATATTCAATAATTTGATGGGTTTCTTCTCCAGCGAGGCAAAGGCCATCCTGGAGTTGGCCAGTGTGTTCATCCTGATACCAAACCAGGCGACCGAGTAAGACCCCAGGATTCCAACTACGGTCCAGCCCAGGATCATCAGCACAGCGCCGATTCCGAATCCGCCTTCCGACAGGTAACCGAAATAAAAGGCCACCGTAGCTCCGATAAAGACGAACAGGATCATCAGGAACTTACCTTGTTGCAATAAGTATGTTTTGCAGGTTTCATAAATCACCTGTGCCACTTCCAGCATCGAATGATGGGCTTTCAGTTTCTTCACCTGAACAAACTGGTAAAGGCCAAAGAGTAAACCCAGTACCGTAATCAGGAACCCCCAATATAAAATGGATTGGTCCTTAACCGCATCGGGAATTACCAGATTGGCCTCGCTGGCAAATGTCAGCAATGGCAATAGAAATAGGGAAAGTAAAGAGATTAATTTTTTCATAATGGTTATTTTTTGGTTTTGTATGAGTGAGGAAAACAAAATTAAAAAAGTATTTCAAAATCGCAATTCTATTTTATCAACAGGGGATATGCGGCTTGAAATTTATTCTATTTTTATCCGGTAAAAGGGTTAACTGAATTTTTATGGTCAGGATCAGGCTTGAGATCGTCGGGATGTCTTACAGTCAGTCGCAAAGCGGGGCTTATGCCCTTATCCTTGGTGAGGTTAAAGGAAACCGCCGGCTACCTATTATCATTGGAGGGGCCGAGGCTCAGGCTATTGCGGTTGAGCTGGAAAAGATTAAACCTACCCGGCCTTTGACCCATGACCTCTTTAAAAATTTTGCCGATACTTATCATATCCAGGTGAAAGAGGTGATCATCGACCAATTCCGCCAGGGTGTTTTCCATGCAAAACTGGTCTGCATGCAGAATGAAAAAGAGAGTCTCATCGATTCCAGGACCTCCGATGCAGTCGCTTTGGCTATTCGCTTTAAATGCCCGATTTATACCTACGAGAAAATTATGGCTGAAGCGGGAATGATCATGGATGAAAATGCCAATTTATCCGATACCATGACCACTCCCCTGGAAGAATCCAGTGAAAGTTCGTTTAAGGATTTAAACCTTGCCGAACTGGAAGAACTCCTGCAGAAAGCTGTTGACCGGGAAGATTATGAAAAAGCCTCCCAGATCAGGGATGAAATAAAAAAAAGAAAGAAGGGATGAGTTTTTTTCTTTTTGAATAAAGCTGTTCCAGTATTAGACCTTTAATAAGAACTATTTTGATGAAACTGAAATCATTACTGTTGATCTTTGTCATGATGATCATTAGCAGCATGCCTTTAGAATCCACGGCCCAAACCGGGCAGGATGTAACACAGGCACTGAGCGAAGCCGGGGCGGGATTTTCAATACAGTCACTCCTCAGGGGGATTTTGGGAATGATGGTGCTGCTTGGTATATGCTATCTTTTCAGCACGAACCGCAAAGCCATCAGCTGGCGGGTGGTCATTTTCGGGTTGCTTTTGCAGGCTGTCCTGGCAATTACTGTTCTTAAAGTCCCTGCAATACAACATGTTATTGAATTTATCGCCAGAGTTTTCATCAAGATACTCGATTCATCCAATGCCGGCAGTTCATTTCTTTTTAAATCACTGGTGACTAATAAGGTGGAAACCGGGCTGATCACTTTCGCATTCCAGATCCTGCCAACGATCATCTTCTTTTCTGCCCTCACAAGCGTCCTGTTTTATTATGGTATCATTCAAAAGGTCGTTTGGGCCATGGCCTGGCTGCTGACCAAGCTCTTAAAGATTTCAGGCGCAGAAGGGCTTGTCGCTTCGAGCAATGTTTTTCTCGGACAAACCGAAGCCCCTTTCCTCATCAAGGAATACCTGCCGAAAATGAACCGGTCGGAGATCATGCTGGTGATGGTGGCCGGGATGGCGACGATGGCCGGCGGTGTACTGGCCATCTATATCGGTTTGCTGGGCGGTGATGACCCGGTAGGGAAAATGATCTTTGCCCAGCATCTGATCACAGCTTCCGTTATGGCTGCACCAGCCGCGGTGGTGACTTCAAAAATGCTCGTGCCGCAAACCGAACCGATCGAAAGCGATATCAAGATCACCAAGGAAAGGATTGGCAGCAATATCCTGGATGCCATCGCCAACGGTACAACCTCGGGGCTAAAACTGGCTGTTAATGTTGCCGCTATGCTGATTGCTTTTATCGCACTTATCTATTTTTTGAACTTTATCTTTGGCAAAATCGGCGACTGGACCCACGTGAATGCATGGGTAGCCGACATTACCGGAGGACAATATTCGAAAATCAGTCTGCAGTTCTTTCTCGGTTACCTGCTGGCCCCGCTGACCTGGCTAATGGGCGTCAATTCGCACGATATGACGCTCGTCGGGCAACTTCTCGGAGAAAAAATCATCCTGAATGAAATGATTGGCTATGCCAGCCTGCAGAACCTCATCTCCAGCGGTGTTTTCTATGATCAGAAATCGGTGATCATCGCCGTTTACGTGTTATGTGGGTTCGCAAATTTCTCATCCGTCGGAATTCAGATCGGCGGGATCAGCGCCATCGCTCCGAACCAGCGCAAAACTTTATCAGACCTGGGATTCAGGGCTTTACTCGGAGGCGGGCTCTCGGCACTCTTATCCGCCACCCTGGTGGCCATCATCCTGGGATGAGACGCAGTAATCGTCGTTATTAACTGAAATTTTAGCCAGGGCACCTTAAACATGATCCAATACCTCGAACTCCTCGACCATGTCCGGAAAAACGGCGTTGAAAAAGCTGACAGGACCGGTACCGGTACCCTCAGCGTTTTTGGCTACCAGATGCGGTTCGACCTGCAAAAGGGATTCCCGGTACTGACAACAAAAAAATTGCACCTTCGGTCGATCATCCATGAATTGCTCTGGTTTCTCAAAGGAGAAACAAACCTGAAGTACCTGCATGAGAATAAGGTGACCATCTGGGATGAGTGGGCCGGTCCAAACGGTGACCTGGGCCCTGTTTACGGCTACCAGTGGCGGTCATGGCCTGCCGGAAATGGAAAACATATCGACCAGATCAGCAACGTAATTCATTCCATCAAAACGAATCCCGATAGCCGCAGGCACATTGTAAGCGCCTGGAACGTCGGCGAATTGGATAAAATGGCACTTCCTCCCTGCCACCTTCTTTTTCAGTTCTACGTGGCTGAAGGGAAATTGTCGTGCCAGCTCTACCAGCGTAGCTGCGATATTTTCCTTGGCGTGCCTTTCAATATCGCATCTTACGCACTGCTGACTTTAATGGTTGCCCGTGTAACGGGCCTGCAACCGGGAGATTTTGTGCACACCTTGGGAGATGCCCATATCTATCTCAATCATATAGAACAGGTTATGCTCCAGTTGTCAAGAAAGCCTTACCCGTTGCCCAAAATGAATCTGAACCCGGAACGGACCAATATTTTTGATTTTGTTTTTGAGGATTTCGAATTGGTAGATTACCAATGCCATCCTCATATTAAAGGAGAAATCTCGGTATGAAGAATATCTCAATCATTGTGGCTATCGCCCGGAATTACGCCATTGGACGCAATAACCAGCTCCTCTGGCACCTCTCAGAAGACCTGAAGCGGTTTAAAAAAATAACCCTGGGCAAACAGGTGATCATGGGTAAGCTGACGTATCTGAGCTTACCGGTAAGGCCCCTGCCAAACCGTCAAAATGTTGTTATCACCGACAGAAAAGATGAAGTTTTTGAAGGTTGTACAACCGTTCATAGTATTGAGGAAGCGCTGGATCTTTGCCACGAAGCGGAAGAGAGCTTTATCATTGGCGGAGGATCGGTCTACCGCCAGTTCTTGCCCTATTGCAACAGGCTTTATATAACCCTCGTCCATAAAGATTTTGATGCTGATACTTTCTTTCCGCAGTTCGACCTGGCACAATGGAAGTTGGTTGAAAGAGAGGACAGGCTTTCGGATAATGATTCGGAATTATCTTATTCTTTCCTTATTTTTGAGAAAGCTTAAACGAAGGAATATTAATGAAAATGCATATTAAATCACGGAAAACATTCTTTCTGCTGCTCTTATTAGCCGCATCATGTGTTCTTTTGTTGCATGCTTGTGATGAAACAGGTGATGAAATTGATTATCAGCCTAATGTGAACAGCTCAAAAGATTTTGTCAGGGCTGAAGATGCCCTTTATGATATCGTCAATGCATTTCTGAAAGGTATTTACGACTCCCTGATCGCACAAAATAATTACGCCTATATCGATTACTGCGGAGTGACGTATGACCCGGATGAGAATATTATGCACTTTAGTTATGGTGCTGTTAATCGTATGTGCCAGGATGGAAAATTCAGGAGAGGCGATTTTTTTGCTGAATTTGACGGCCCTTTGTTCGAACCGGGTGTTAAGGCGAATTTGATTACCGACAGTTTGTTTGTGAACGACAGCCTGGTCTTTGCAAGTATGACCTTTAATAATCTGGGATTAAATGCAATGGAGAAAGTTCAATACGGCCTCAATGTAATTTCATTATCGGTAGCCCCAAGAGATTCTTTAAGCCTGCGACGGATCCAGATTACGGCAGACCTGAACCTGAGCTGGGATCAGGGGTCTTCAACACCGGAAATACATGAAGACGATTACTATCTGGTAACAGGTACTGCTTCCGGTATCTCCTCCGATTTTACCGACTTTAGTGTCATGATCGAAGAACCGCTGGTAAATTACGTGGATTGCTGCTGGATTATTTCAGGGACCAACCTTATTACAGTCCCTTCGGCCGATATTAAACAAGGTATGATAGATTATTTATCGGACGATGGGTGTAATTATGAAGTACACTTTTACTTCAATGAGAATTTTTTCTATGATCATATGAATTGATCAGGTCTTTCTTTTCTGCTGGCGGGCTGCCGGGAAAAGGATATTATTGAGGATCAGCCTGTAACCCGGAGAATTGGGGAATAAGTCCAGCTCTGTCGGTGGATCGCCAACACGATGAGAGTAATCTTCCGGATCGTGCCCTCCATAAAATGTCCAGAATCCTTTGCCGAACTCCCCGTGAATATATCGGGCCTCGTTTAACGGTTTGTTTTCACCCATAACCAGAACGTTCGATTTAACCTGGTCTTTGTTGAATGCCGTTGTCTGGCCCATGAATGCTTTGATGACCTGTGTATGGTTCTGACACAACATGGTTGGAATCGGATCCCATTTGGCGGAAAAATCAAATAAGGTGAAAAAGTCTTTTCCTTCAATATTTTTGGGCCGGGTCTCTGTCACATCAATTGAAGAAATTTCATACTCGTACGGATTCGTACTCAATGTGAAATCGGTAAAAGCAAGACAGTTATCGTAATGGATTTTTGCCTGGGCATCCGGGTCCATCGGATCACCGTCAAAAACTATGTCGCAAATGTCAACGCCTTCGGCGGATAAGGCCACATCATAACTGTCGGGGGCCGAGCACATGGCAAACAGGTAACCGCCTCCGATAACGTAATCCCTTATTTTTTGCGCTACCGCCAGTTTGCACTCGGAAACCTTCTGGAAACCCAGAGCACGGGCCGTCTCTTCATTTATTCTTACATCTTCCTGGTACCAGGGGAAACTGCGGTATGCCGACCAGAATTTGCCATACTGCCCCGTGAAATCTTCGTGGTGAAGATGCAGCCAGTCGTACATCGGCAAAATGCCTTCAATCACTTCTTTGTCATAGATCACATCGTATGGGATCTCCGAATAGGATAACACCAGCGTTACGGCATCATCCCACGGAAGCTTGTTCTTTGGCGAATACACGGCGATTTTAGGAGCCTTGTGAAGCTTTACCGCATCCATGTTGACCTGTGGATCGGCGATTTCCTCAAGAATGGCTGTGCTTTGAACATCGGCGATCAGTTCATAGCTGACGCCGCGGATAATGCATTCATCCTCAAAGGATTTATTGTGCGGAAACATATAACTGCCCCCGCGGTAATTAAGCAGCCAGTATATCTCGACATCTTTGGTCAGTACCCAGTAGGCAATGCCGTAGGCTTTCAAATGGTTGCGCTGGGTGTCGTCCATCGGGATCAGCAAGTAGGCAGCAGAAACCTGCCGGCCGATCGAAAGAAAAAGGATAAGAAGCAACAGGTATTTTAATGTTTTCATAACTAACAAACGGATACAAAAGATTTTTGTTTTACAGGACAATCACTTGATGTGCCGCTGCATGATGATTCCCGTGACCACAAATGCCAGACCGGCAAGGGTAGACCAGAGAATCCTTTCACCTACAAAAATATTGATAAAAATCAGGGAGAAAAAAGGAGCGATAAATAAAAGGTTGCTGACTTTGGCTGTTGTTTCAGAGAGTTGAAGCCCTTTCAGCCATAAAACATAAGCAACACCCATTTCGAAAATCCCGATATAACCAATGCCCAGCAGAGCATTGAATGACAGGGTGAACGGCAATTTGAAAAAGACGGCAACCAGCAGGACATAGATAGATCCAAAAGAGAAGTTCAGGAATAATTTTATCACCTCATCCCGTTTATCGCGGATATTCACAATCCAGAAAAAAGACCAGATAATTGTGCTGCTAAGAGCCAGCAATACGCCGGCCGGATTTTCAAAGTGAAGAGCGAGAATATCCCCTTTTGTCGCGATAACAACAATCCCCAGGAAGCTGATGAGGATGGCCAGTACACTTTTAAGACTGATATTTTGCTTCAGGATTAGGATTGATAATAAGGTAAGAGGCAGCGGCCAGGTGAAGTTGATTACCATGGCCTCCTGGGTAAGCAACATATCGTAGGAGAAGAAAAGAACAACATAAAACAGCAGCGGATTGAGCAAGGCATTCAGGGCGGAACGGAGCAGGTCTTTGCGTGAAACCTGGAGGAGAAGGCTCAATTTTCCCTGGATCAGAAGGATGGTAAACAGAACGATTATCGAAACCAGCGAGGCATACAGAAGCATAATTACCGGATGCAGCGACGACAGGGTCAGCTTAAAGGCAGTGCCCACTGTCGACCACATGAATACGGCCGTGCCAGCCAATAGATATGCTTTGTTCTGCTTTGTCATCCGGCGTATTAGAACAGGAGCGAAGATAAATATTTAGCTGAAAGATACAGAATGAGCCTCCAAATATTATTAGCTTTGCAGCCTTAAACGGTATTTTATATGAAAAAGCTTGGTGTGGTTGCTTTCGGGGGAAATGCCCTGATTTTGGGAAAGCAGAAAGGAACTATTGAAGAACAGGAAGCCAATGCATATCAAACCTGTGAACGCTTGCTGGTACTTATCGATAACGGGTATGACCTGGTGATTACCCATGGCAACGGGCCGCAGGTAGGCAATATTATGCTGGCCAATGCTGCCGGTGAGAAACTGTACGGTGTTCCTGAAATGCCTCTGGATATCAGTGTTGCCTATTCCCAGGGCTTTATCGGGTATGTAATCGAACAACAGCTCAGGAATGTATTGCGCGAAAACGATATCGACCGGGATATCATTACTATTATCACACAAGTTCTTGTAAATAAAGATGATCCGGCCTTTCAGAATCCGGTTAAGCCGATCGGGCCATTCTATACAAAGGAGGAAGCGGAGAAGATCAGACAGGCTTCCGAAACCATTTTTGCCGAGGATCCGAGGGGCAGGGGATTCCGGAAAGTGGTTGCTTCACCCAGGCCCCTTGTGATTTACAATACGAAAACCATCGAACGGATTGCCAGGGAAGGCCAGATCGTTATTGCCGTCGGAGGTGGGGGAATACCTGCCTATTACAAGACAGAATACAAGCTTCAGGGCATCGATGCCGTTATCGATAAAGATCACGCATCCGCACTGCTGGCTTCGCAAATTGGCGCTTACCGGTTCTTTATCCTGACCGATGTACCCAAAGTCTGCCTTAATTTCAATACACCCCAGGAAAAAACGATCAGCCGGATGAACATTGCAGAAGCGAAACGTTACCTGGCGGAAGGGCATTTTTCGGAAGGCAGCATGGCGCCGAAGATCAGGGCAGCCATCTATTTTGTCGAACACAGCGGCCGCGATGCCATCATCACCCAAACCACTCTCCTGGGTGTCGATGACGGCGGCACAAGGATTACAATTGTCTAATAAACAAGTGATTAGATACGATTTCCGATTGAAAATTAATATTGAAAATTGAAAATTAAGAATTTAGAATTAAAAATTTAGAACTAAAATTATATCGTATGTCATTCAATTTGCGCAACAGGAGCTTTTTAAAGCTATTGGATTTTACTCCTCAGGAAATCAGGTTTTTATTGGATCTATCGGCAGAACTGAAACGGTCAAAATATGCCGGGAGCGAGCAACAAAGGCTGAAAGGTAAAAACATTGTCCTGCTTTTTGAAAAAGACTCCACACGCACCCGCTGTGCCTTCGAAGTGGCCGCATTTGACCAGGGAGCGAATGTGACTTATCTCGGCCCATCCGGTTCACAGATGAAGAAAAAAGAGTCGATCAAGGATACCGCCAGGGTACTCGGTCGCATGTACGACGGAATTGAATACCGGGGATACGGCCAGGATATCGTCGAGGAACTGGCAAAATATTCCAACGTCCCGGTGTGGAACGGCCTGACCAATGAATTCCATCCTACACAGGTACTTGCCGATTTGTTGACGATGATGGAGCACAGCAATAAGCCATTGAAAGAGATCGCTTATTGTTACCTCGGCGATGCCAGGAATAATATGGGCAATTCGCTCCTGGTCGGCGCAGCTAAAATGGGTATGGATTTCCGTTCCATAGCACCCAAAGAGTTCCAGCCGGCCAAAGAGCTGGTCGATAAATGCCTGGAAATAGCCAAAGAGACCGGCGCCCGCATCACGGTGACCGATAACGTGGCCGAAGGGGTAAAAGGGGTCGATTTTGTTTATACTGATGTCTGGGTTTCGATGGGCGAACCCGATTCTGCCTGGAAAGAAAGACTGGCACTCATGCTGCCTTACCAGGTGAACAGTCAGCTTATGGCTAAAACAGGCAATCCTGATGTCAAGTTTTTGCACTGCCTGCCCTCTTTCCATAGCCGTGAAACTACAGTAGGAGAGGAGATATTCCAGAAATTCGGCGTTGCTGAAATGGAAGTGACCGACGAAGTCTTCGAATCACCGGCATCCATAGTGTTTGACCAGGCCGAAAACCGCCTGCATACCATCAAAGCCGTAATGGTGGCTACGCTGGGAAGTTAAACACAGTAGTTTAAAGATTGTGCGTTTTAACAAAGAAGGCGACTTTCTCCAGTGAGGTTATCATATCATATTCCTCCAGGTGAACGTCTTTAGGTACAGAAACTGATTTTGGTGCATAATTCAGAATACCTCTGATACCTGCCTTGACCAGTCGATCGGCTGTAATTTGCCCCTGGTCGGCGGGAACGGTAATAATTCCGACTTTGATATCTTCTTTTTTAACGATCTCGTCGATCTGACCGATATCATAGCAAGTGACCCCTGAATATTTCTTGCCTACCTTTTCAATATTGCTGTCGAATACGGCTACAATTGAAAGCTTCGTCCTTTTTCCGCTGAAGTAATTGATGATGGCTCTTCCGAGGTTCCCGACGCCGATGACACATACCTTAATAATGCTCTCACTGTCGATGATTTCACCAATGAGATCGATCAGTTCCTTGACGTTATAGCCTTTGCGCAGGGTGCCGGTATATCCGATCAGCATGATATCCCTCCTGACCTGCACAGCCGTGATGTGAATGATCCTGGCAATCTCATGAGAGAATATGTGGGTCTTGCCACTGGTATGCACCATGAGTAATGCCCGGCGATACTGGCTCAGTCGTTCAATCGTTTTATGAGGGAGTGGTTTCATCCTGATGAAATTATTTTCGCATTAAAACACACAAAAATAATTTTAGAAGGGATAAAATCCAAATGTTTTGTTAATTATTTAACAATTCGGTTTCAAATTTGTTTGATCCAGTCGATCCAACCCGGGAATCCTTCACCGGTTTGGGCCGATACTGTAAGGAATTGAAGCGCCGGATTAACTTTCAATGCATATTCCTTACATTTATCCAGATTGAAATCGACATAGGGGAGCAAATCGGACTTATTGATCAGGCAAAGATGGGATGTCTGGAACATGTTCGGGTATTTCAGCGGTTTATCATCCCCTTCGGTAACACTGATAATCACCACGCGCTTCGATTCCCCAAGATCGAACAGGGCAGGGCAAACCAGGTTGCCGACATTCTCAATGAATAGCAGCGATCCGTCTGAGATTTCCAGTTTATCGGCCGCTGTGCGAACCATCCGGGCATCCAGGTGACAACCATTCCCGGTATTGACCTGTATAACGGGAGCGCCCGCTTTCCGGATTCGCTCGGCATCCAGCATGGTCTGCTGGTCTCCTTCAATGATGAAAACCTTTCTATGTGATCCGTATTCTTTTATGGTCCGCTCAAGTATTGCCGTTTTTCCTGATCCTGGCGAACTGACCATGTTGAGTGCACTTATCTTTCTGCCTTCGAAATACCCCCGGTTATTTTCTGCTAAAAGGTTGTTCTTTAACATGATATCGATTTCCAGGCTGATCTCCCTGGATTGATCAGATGGCTCGTGACCGGGATGATCATGGTCATGAGCATGGGTATGGTTATGATGATGGTTATATTTTATTGAACCCGCCTCTCCAGGCTTTTTGTAACTGATCGGATCTGGTTGTCCGCATCCGCAAGTTCCGCACATATTCTTATTTTTTGAGCAAAGGTAAGCATTATCATCAGGATAGAATTGTTCTAAATTGCAAATTTCTTACTGTATTCCAAATTTTGATTAGGAAAAATAGTCAATAATCAATATATTTGTTTTAGCAAATCTATGATCATGACAAAAGTTGTTTCATTAGACGTTAAATGCCCGCACTGCGATGCCTCCTTCATGGATGAAGGTCACCTGATCAATAACAAAGCCAGCATTAAGTTGTTGATACATACTCCCATCGGACAAAAGGGATTTATTTGGCTAAGCTCAATTTATGGTGATTATAACTTTATTTCAGAGTTCCAGATCAAGGAAGGGGAGGTCGTTGAATTCTTCTGCCCTGTTTGCAAAGAAAGCCTAAAGAGGAAAAAAATCGAGTGCGATGTGTGTAATGCTCCGATTGTCAGCCTGAATTGCACTATCGGAGGGCGGGTGAATATTTGCAGCCGCAGTGGATGTAAAAACCATTACATCGTTTTTGAAGACCTGGATACAACGATCCGGAAGTTTTATGAAGATTATGGATACCATTGATCGCTGATCACCGGGTTCGGTTCAGCAGATCCTGGGTAACTGTTCGCCCGCCAGCATATCGATGATCCTTCTTCCCCCGACGATGGTGTTCAAATAGGCCTTGCCGGGATAATCACCGCAAATTTCCCCTATAATTTCAGCCCCTTTGCCATATTCTGATTTCTTCAGTGAAAGAATTACCTGGTCGGCAGATTCTTTTGATGAAATGATTACTACTTTGCCTTCATTGGCCACATAAAGCGGATCGAATCCCAATAATTCACAGAAAGACCTGACCTGGGAAGTCACGGGCAATTTTTCCTCTTCAATACTTATACCCAGTTGATTTTTTTCTGCCAGTTCGGCCAGAACAGTGGCCAGGCCTCCCCGGGTGGCATCACGCATGAACCGCACACCGTCGGTGGCTTCCAGCACACCGGCAATCATCCGGTTCAGCGATGCGCAATCTGAAACAATACTGCTTTTGATATTGAGATCCTTCCGGGCCGATAAAACGGCCATCCCATGCTCTCCAACCGGCCCGTTAATAATGACTTTGTCGCCGGGCCGTATTTTACTCCCGTCACTTATGTGGCTGTACCTCTCGCTGAGGATGCCTATTCCGGAGGTGTTGATGAACACCTTATCACATTTGCCCCTGTCAACTACCTTCGTATCGCCGGTTACGATCATTACTCCTGCCTTTCGGGCTTCATCGGCCATGGAGACGACAATCTTTTCGAGATCTGTATAAAGAAAACCCTCCTCGATAATGAATCCGGCACTAAGGTAAAGTGGCCGGGCCCCGGATACAGCCAGGTCGTTGACCGTGCCGCATACAGCCAGTTTGCCAATATCGCCGCCCGGGAAGAAAATTGGATCGACGACAAAGGAATCGGTCGTGAATGCGATTTTCCCGCTTTCAATATTCAAAATACTCGAATCGGTCTGCTTTTCCAGGTGAATATTGTGAAAGTGACGGACAAACAGGTCACCGATAAGGTCATGGCTCAATTTCCCTCCGCTTCCGTGACCGAGTAAAATAGTATCATTATGCAACATCATTCGGGAGTTATCTGTTATAACGGAAAAAAGCATGGCAAGCTCCTTCATTGGAGACCATGCAGGGGCCGGCCGGATTGACCGGGGTGCAAGCGGTGCCGAAAAGCTTGCACTCTTTCGGCGTTTTTAATCCTTTCAGGATCTCCCCGCAGATACATCCCTTGTCTTCTTTCGTAGGTTCCGGTTCCACGCCGAAAACTTTTTCGGCATCATAACGGGAATATTGATTCTTCAGTTTCAAACCGCTTAATGGCAATATACCCAGCCCGCGCCACCACTCGTCGCGAAGCTCAAAAACCTGGTCCATCAACTTTCGGGCCTGGGGGTTACCTTCCGCCGGTACGGCTCTTTTATACTGAATCTCAATTCTTTGTGAGGATTCCTCGATTTGTCTGACCAGCATAAGGATCGATTCCATCAGATCGACAGGTTCGAATCCTGCGATAACACAGCCCAATCGGTATCTTTCAGCCACATCGGTGTAGATCGAGGTGCCTGTTATCGCGCTAACGTGGCCCGGGGCGATATAACCGTCGATTTTGACCCCTTCATCGATCAATGCTGCCATTGCCGGGGGCATAATCTTATGGGTGCTAAGCAGGTAAAAATTACTGAGACCGTATCTTTCGGCGCCAATGATCGCCGCTGCGCTGGCAGGGGCCGTGGTTTCAAAACCTATGCCCAGGAATACAATTTCCGCAGTCGGATTTTTTTGTGCAACAGCCAGGGCATCCATTGGAGAATAAACGATCCGGATGTCCGCACCTTTTGATTTTTCTTTATCAAGAGAAGTAGAAGACCCGGGTACACGGATGAGATCTCCGTATGTAGTAATGATTACGCCCGGAATCCTTGATAATGCTATGGCCAGGTCGATATAACGCCTGCTGGAAACGCAAACCGGGCAGCCCGGGCCTGACAGCAGGGAGATGGTCGGTGGTAACAATGCAGGAATCCCAAAACGCTGGATGGACATGGTATGCCCGCCACAGACCTCCATCAAAGCTATCTTCCGCCTGGAAATGCTTCGGATGTTCTCCGCCAGTTTGAGTACCAGGGTGCGGTCCCTGTATTCATCAACAAACCTCATTTTTAATCGCTTACACTATTAGGGGAGCCGATTCCCTGATTGCCGGTGTCGAGCACAAATTTCCAGTTGCCATCTCTGCCTTTTTTCCAGATGGTGACATAGGTTCCTTTCTTTTCAACTTTTTCACCGGCAGGAGAATCCATTTTTACCGTAAAAATGCCATATGTATAGCCCATGTCACCCGACCTGGAAACATCGCCGGAGAGAGGATCCCATGTAAGGATAAAAGTAGTGTCAGGTACTTTATATAAAGCTTCAATATTGGCCCGGCCGATAATCGGATTCCGGTTAGGTCTGAGTAATACGCAGCTGTCGTCGATGTAATGTAAAAAAGCTTCATGGGAACCTTTTTCCAGAGAAAGATCGGAGAAGCGGCGGTCGATATCCATGAGTTCACGGATGGTTTCCTGCCGTTTACTCTCTTCCGTCCGGCAGGCAGTTAAGCTTAGAATGGCGAGGATGGCGGTGGCGAGCAGATACAGAGTTCGGTTCATACGATTTGGGATAGCTTTTCAGTCATATAAAAATATATAAAATGATCGATTATAAATCCGGAATAAACATTTTTTTCCTACGGGCTGATGCAATAACCAATTGCCCAAGGGCAATACCCCCGTCATTGGCAGGTATCATTTCCGGGAAACAGCATGTAAAACCATGACTGTTTAATGTTCTGGCAGTTTCTTTCAGCAGAAACCTGTTCTGAAAAGTGCCACCGGATAGCACTACTTTGTTGATGCCTGATTCAGACCTGACGGTTAAAGATGACCTGAGCAACATGTCCACGACCGTTCGGTGAAACCGTGCAGAAATGCGGCTGGCAGGAGTGCCCTTGCGGATATCATCCAGAATGGCACGGAACATATCTGAAATTTTAATATTATTAGCGAAGGAATAGTCATACCTTCTTATTTCATCCGGATCCAGGCAATCCTCAAGACGCATCGGCGCTTCGGCATGGAACATCGATTCAGAACAGAGCCCGGTCAATGCGGATACGGCATCAAATAACCGGCCTGCACTGGAGGTGAGAGGGCAATTGATGTTATTCCGGATTGCCGTTCTTATCACGTCAATTTTTTCCCTTCCAATTTTTCGTGAGAATGGAAGAATTTCTTCGTCAAAATCTGCACCGATGGAATGATAAAGGTAGGAGACAGCCATCCTCCAGGGTTCATGGTTGGCTTTATCGCCCCCGGGCTGCGGGATGTACTCCAGGTGGATTTTTCTCTCAAAATCAACTTCATCGCATATAAATACTTCAAATCCCCAGATATTTCCATCCGTACCATATCCAACGCCATCCAGCGCAATTCCGATTACTTTTTCGTCGATCCCGTGTTCAGCCATACATGCCGCAATATGGGCATGGTGGTGCTGAATACCGACCAGCGGGATATTTCCCTTTTCTTTGGCAAAGTCATGTGCAAAACGGGTCGAGAGATAGTCGGGGTGAAGATCACAGGCAACCAGGCTGGCTTTTATACGGAACATATCCAAAAACCTGGAATGCGACTCCCGGTAGAATTCAAGGGTTTCCAGGTTTTTCAGGTCACCAATATGCTGGCTTAGAAAAGCTTTTTTCCCTTTGCCGACACAAAAGCAGTTAACCAGTTCGGCCCCTGCAGCAAATATCCCGTCAACATCTTTCAACAGATGCACCGGTGACGGCGCAAATCCCCTCGATCGCCTGATCATCCGGGTTTTATCAACATCCAAAAACAGCACCGAATCATCCGTCCGGTTATATATATCACGGTTGTATACCAGGAATGAATCTGCTACTTTATTTAATCGGCTAAGAGCCTCTTCATTGCTGATGATCACAGGCTCATCCGATAAATTGCCGCTGGTCAGCACAATAGCAGGCAATTTTACCCGCTCGAATACCAGGTAATGCACCGGCATATAGGGAAGCATAACCCCGGTTGTTTCAAAGCTATTGCTAACGGCCGGCGCCAGTGATTTTCCAGTTTTCTTGTTTTTCAGGATAACGATGGGCCTTTGCCAGGAAGCCAGGGCCTGTTCTTCTGCCTGGCTGACCTCCATGTAGCTTCTCAGTGTGTGCAGGTCGCGAAACATGACAGCGAAGGGTTTGCCTTCCCTGATCTTACGCTGGCGTAATCTCCTGACCGTGGTTTCATCTGTGGCATCGCAGGCCAGGTGAAACCCGCCAATGCCTTTGATAGCGATTATTTTGCCGTTTCCCAGGTCCGTCGCCAGGACTTTCAGAATTTCACCGGGATTTTCGACGACGGAACCGGCTGTGTGGTAAGTATAGCGCGGTCCGCAGTGCCAGCAGGCTACCGGTTGTGCATGAAACCTTCGGTCGAGGACGTCAGTATATTCACTGCAGCATTCCGGGCACATCCGGAAGGGTTCCATGGTGGTTTTCGGGCGGTCATAGGGAACACCTTTGATAATAGAGAAACGCGGCCCGCAATTGGTGCAATTAATAAAAGGGTAATTGTACCGGTTTTCCTGCCGCTTCATATCTTCCAGGCAATCCTGACAAACGGCAATATCCGGGCTGATTTCCGTTATTTCATCTGATAAATCGCTGCTCTTCCTGATCTCAAATCCGGAAAGCCCTTCGAATGTAGAGAAATCTGAATCTATTCCTCTGATTTGAGATGCCCGGGGAGCTTCGTTCACGAGTTGTGCACGGAAAGCCTCCAGGTCTCCTGCAAAGCCTTCAGCATGGATCCTGACCCCATCGTTATTGTTCTCAACCCATCCGTAAATCTGGTTGGAAACAGCAAGGCGATATACAAATGGCCGGAAGCCGACCCCCTGGACCAGGCCCGTCACATGGATATCCAATGCCGTTTTTCTCTCCATTTTATTAAAAGGTGCCAAAAATAATACAATTACTATTTGAACTTATTCTAAATTCTTAAATATAGTCGTAAGATAAACATTTTCAATTATTTTTGCTTTGTTAAAGATTTCACAATACCTCATTGTATATCAGAATATTAATTAAAACCAACCTATACGATGGAATCAAAAATAAAGGCTATTATCGCAAAATACAGTCATGACCGAACCCGGCTCATGGATATTTTGCATGATGTGAAGGATGAATTTGGTTGCATATCTCCGGAGGCCGCGGGGCTGATTGCCGACTTGCTGAAAACATCGCAGGCCGATGTCGAACAAACCATTTCGTTCTACCATTTCTACTCCATGAAACCTGCGGGGAAATATGCTGTTTACCTCAATAACAGCGCTGTGGCCTGCATGATGGGTAGAGATGAGATTGCAAAGACTTTTGAAAAGGAGGCCGGTATTCCTTTTAATTCGGTGACAGCCGATGGCCTGATCGGACTGTGGGATACGTCCGATATTGGAATGAACGACCAGGAGCCGGCTGCTATTATTAATGATGTCGTATTCACAAGACTGACTCCCTCCAAAGTAAGGGAGATCGTCGCCGTCATGAAAGCCGGTCAACCGATCCAGGAATTAGTGGTGAAGTATGGCGATGGGGAGAACAGCCATCCTTTGATAAAATCGATGGTGCATAACAACATCATGAAAAAAGGGCCGGTTCTCTTCTCCGAATATGAACTTGGAATGGCCATCCGGAAGGCTGTGAATCTTTCCCCTGAACTGGTCATTGACGAAGTCAAGCGTTCAAACCTCAGGGGCCGCGGCGGTGCCGGATTCCCCGCCGGTCTGAAATGGGAGTTCTGCCGCAAGTCAAGAGGGGCAGTTACCTATTTACTCTGTAATGCAGACGAAGGTGAACCCGGTACCTTCAAAGAAAGGGTCATCCTTACCGAACTGCCCAAACAGCTTTTCGAAGGTATGGTTGTCGCCGGATATGCCCTGGGCGCTAAAGAAGGGGTACTTTACCTGCGGTATGAATACCGTTACCTTGTTGCTTACCTCGAACAAATGCTTCAGGAAATGCGGGATGGAAACCTGCTGGGCAGAAATATCGCCGGCAAGCAGGGATTTAATTACGATATCCGGATCCAGTTAGGAGCCGGCGCATATGTCTGCGGCGAAGAATCCGCTCTGATCGAGTCGATGGAGGGGAAAAGGGGAGAGCCCCGCAACCGTCCGCCATTCCCGGTGCAGAAAGGATACCTGGACATGCCTACTGTCATTAATAATGTAGAGACATTATCGGCTGTCGTGAAGATCATGGTGAAAGGCGCCGACTGGTTCAAAGCCATGGGCACGAAAGAATCGGCCGGCACCAAACTGCTCAGTGTCGCCGGCGACTGCAAACATCCCGGGGTCTATGAGATCGAGTGGGGAACCACCATCCGTGAACTTCTGGAAATGGTCGGAGCAACATCGGTACAGGCCGTTCAGGTGGGCGGACCATCGGGTGTGTGCATTAATCCGACCCAGTTCCATCGTGAAATTGCTTTTGAAGACCTGGCTACCGGCGGCTCGATGATCATCATCGGCAAACAGCGTAACCTGCTGAAAGAAGTTGTCGTGAATTTTATGGACTTTTTCATTGAGGAATCATGCAGCTCTTGTGTTCCTTGCCGCTCACTGACGGTCATCCTGAAGAATAAACTTCAGAAGATCCTCGACGGCAAAGGTTCCCGGCTGGATGTCAATGAACTTTACGAATGGACTAAATACATGAAAGCGGCGAACCGCTGTGGTCTCGGACAGACCGCCGCCAACCCGGTACTTTCCACCATCGAGAATTTCCGCCAGTTGTATGATGACCTGGTCATCCCGGAAGAGGAATTCGTTTCCACTTTCAACCTGGAAGCCGCTGTGGCCGATTCCTGCGCTTATGTAGGCAGAATCCCGAAATTCGAACATCACTGAGTCAGCAATCATTAAAGAAATTGGAATATGAGCGAGAAAATCAGATTCATCATAGACGATAAAGTCTGTTACGCCAAACCGGGCCAGACTATAATGGATGCCGCCCGCGATAATGGCATTTTTATTCCTTCCCTTTGCTACCTGGAAGGGATCAAACCGGCAGGTTCATGCCGGATTTGCAATGTGAAGGTCAATGGCCGGAATATGACGGCCTGCACAACCCCGGTCGCCGAAGGAATGGTCGTGGAAAACAATCTCCCAGACCTGGAAGATATGCGGAAAGCCATCGTGGAAGTTTTGTTCGTAGCCGGCAACCATTTCTGCCCTTCTTGCGAAAAAAGCGGGAACTGCGAATTGCAGGCTCTCGGATACCGCTACAAAATGATGGTGCCGCGATTCCCTTACGAGTTCCCGGTGAAGGGTGTCAATGCCAAAGCAAAGTATATCTATCACGACAGGAACCGGTGTATTCTGTGTAAGCGCTGTATCCGAACCGTTATGAAAGATGATAAGCCCGTATTTGCTTTCAATCAGAGAGGCGGCCATCACCTGCATATCGAGATGGATATTGAACTGGCCAATAGCCTGACAGAAGCCGAAGCCCTGCATGCAATGGATATTTGCCCGGTTGGAGCCATCATCAAAAAAGAGAGAGGGTATTATTCCCCGATCGGATCGAGAAAGTATGATTTCGATGAAATCGGAGCTGACCTGGTTAAAAAAGTATAAGTAAAACATTTAATACGTCTGAATATGAGCAAAGCAATTGTAGCAACGACATCCATGGCCGGCTGTTTTGGCTGTCATATGTCGATCCTTGATATAGACGAACGTATCCTCGATCTGATCGAACTGGTCGAATTCAATAAATCGCCGATCGATGATATTAAAAAGTTCACCAAGCAGTGTGATGTGGGAATCCTGGAGGGGGGATGCTGCAACAGTGAGAATGTCGAGGTTCTGAAAGAGTTCCGCAAAAACTGCAAAATCCTGATCTCCGTCGGTGAGTGCGCCATTATGGGCGGATTGCCGGCCCTGCGCAACGGCATACCGATCCAGGAATGCATCGAAGAGGCTTATTTGAATGGGCCTACTGTGGGGCTGAACAAGGACAGGATCCTTCCAAATGACGATGAACTGCCGATGCTTCTCGACAAGGTCTATCCCTGCCATGAAATTGTGAAGGTAGATTATTTTCTCCCGGGATGCCCACCGAGGGCCGACCTGATCTGGAATGCCCTGGTTGCCTTGCTGACCGGCGACGAAATGAAGCTGCCTTATGAAGTTGTTAAATTTGATTAATTTGGAGGATTAGGACATGACAAAGAAAATCACGATAGAACCCGTCACCAGGGTGGAAGGGCACGGAAAAGTCACCATCCACCTGGATGAGCAGAACAATGTCGCCCAAACCCGGTTACATATTGTCGAATTTCGGGGATTTGAACGTTTCGTGCAGGGCAGGCCCTACTGGGAAGCCCCGGTGCTGGTTCAGCGACTCTGCGGTATCTGCCCCGTAAGCCATCACCTGGCCGCTGCCAAAGCACTCGATGTGATCGTCGGAGCCGGCACCGGCGAAGGACTTACCCCGACCGGCGAGAAGATGCGCCGCCTGATGCACTACGGGCAGATGTTCCAATCGCATTCATTGCATTTCTTCCACCTGGTTTCCCCCGACCTGCTGCTGGGTATTGACGCCGATCCGGCTATCCGGAATGTCATCGGCGTGGCCATTCATCATAGAGATCTGGCCGTACAGGGAGTGATGATGCGTAAATTCGGACAGGAGATCATCGCTGCTACAGCCGGAAAGAAAATCCATGGTACCGGAGCCATCCCCGGAGGAATTAACAAACACCTGACCATTGAAGAGCGGGATAAATTCCTTAAAGGAGCCGATCCTCTCAATATCGATAAGATGATCGAATGGTCAATCGGAGCCCTCGACTTCTTTAAATCCTACTATAAAAAGAACAAGGAATTCATCGATTCATTCGCCTATTTCCCGTCGAACCACCTGAGCCTTGTCCGGAAAGACGGAGCCCTCGATCTCTATCATGGTGTTTTACGTGCCGTGGATACGGATGGAAAGAAAATCCTTAATGATATTGATTATCAGTATTATGCTGATTATATTGAAGAAGAGGTCAGGTCCTGGAGTTACATGAAGTTCCCTTATCTGAAGGAGCTTGGCCCGCAAAAAGGATGGTACAGGGTAGGACCCCTCGCTCGCCTGAACACCTGTGACTTTATTCCGACACCTCTGGCTCAGAAGGAATTTGAAGAATTCAAATCGCTGACCAACGGTAAACCGAACAACCATTGCATGCATTATCATTATGCACGCCTGATCGAAATCCTGCATTCTGCCGAGGAAATCAAGAAATTGCTCAACGATCCCGACCTGCTGGAAGGGCCGCTGGTTGCAAAAGGCCAGAAGCTGAACGAAGGGGTGGGCCTCATCGAAGCTCCCCGCGGAACACTCTTCCATCATTACCGGATCAATGAATTCGACCAGATCACCATGGCTAACCTGATCGTTTCCACAACCAACAACAACGAGCCGATGAACCAGTCGGTCAATCGCGTTGCCAAATCGTGGATGAACGGAAAGACCGAGATCACCGAGCCGATGATGAATGCGGTGGAAGTAGCTATCCGCGCTTATGACCCGTGCCTGAGCTGCGCAACGCATGCCCTGGGCCAGATGCCACTGGATATTTCGCTGTATGACAAGGATAATAACCTGATCGACAGGAAACGGACATAATTTTGGCAGAGTTCTTTAACATTCTCATATACGGATACGGAAATCCCGGACGGGAAGACGACGGGCTGGGTATTGAACTGGTAAAGCAACTTGAACAATGGGCTGCTGAGAATGAACTGCAAGGAATTTCTTTCGATTCCAACTACCAGTTGAATATTGAAGATGCTGAAGCTATTTCCGATATGGATGTCGTTATTTTTGCCGACGCTTCTACAGAAGATATTGAGGATTTCATCCTGACGAAGGTAACGGGGGAGACTGAAGTTTCATTTACGACACACGCAGCCTCTCCCGGCTACATTGTCAAGCTTTGCGAGGAAATCTTCGGAAAATCCCCGGAAGTTTATCTTTTGCATATTAAAGGGTACCAATGGGATTTCTATGAAGGATTATCCGATAATGCCGTTAAAAACCTTGAAAATGCGTTGAATTTTATCAGTAATTTTATATTAGAAAAACTTAAACAGAATAGCAAACCTTAAAACCTCTCTAATTATGGATTTGTCAACATCCTATATGGGATTAAAGCTGCGGAATCCCTTAATTGTCAGCAGTTCACGAATTACCAGCACAGTCGATGATGTCAAAAAATGTGCTGACAACGGAGCAGGTGCTATCGTCTTGAAGTCCTTGTTTGAGGAACAATTTCTTGCTGATTCCAACCGCTTGATGGACCAGGATCAGAAGTACTTCTGGTTTCCGGAAGCCATTGATTTTATCAATCAGCATTCCAGGGAACATGGGATCAAAGGATACCTGAAACTGATCAAAGGAGCCAAAGCCAATACTGATGTTCCGATCATTGCCAGTGTGAACTGTGTTACGGCACAGGAGTGGCCGCGCTATTCGAAAGAACTGGTTGACGCAGGAGCAGATGGCATTGAACTCAATGTTTTCATCGTTCCGAAAAACGAGCAGATGACAAGCGCTGAAATTGAAGACCTTTATGTACAGATCGTATCGGAAGTCCGGCGTAATGTCAATGTTCCGATTGCGGTGAAGATCGGACCATTCTTCAGTAATGGTTTCAGCATGGTCAAAAGGTTAAACGATGCGGGTGCCAATGCAATAGTCGTCTTTAACCGTTTTTACCGGCCTGATATTGATATTGATAATGAATGTATTACCAGACCAAATTACCTGAGCTGCCCACAGGAAATGGGCCAGCCTTTGCGTTGGGTATCCCTGTTTTCCAGCCGTGTTAATATTGATATGGCAGGTAATACGGGAATACACGAAGGATCGGGAATGATCAAAATGCTGCTGGCCGGCGCAGCCGCCGTCCAGGTTTGTTCAACCTTGTATATCAACGGTCTGGGCTATATCGATACGATGATCGGAGACCTTAAAAAATGGATGGCCTGGAAAGGATACGAAAAAATCGATGACTTTAAAGGAAAACTGACCAAACGCCATGAAAATATTGCAGCGTTCGAACGTGTCCAGTTCCTGAAACAGGCCCTCGGAGAATAAGCGGCTTTACTCGCCGGTTCTCAGGCCATCCTGAATAACTTTTTGCTGATCGAAACTGCTCAGGTCAGGTTTTCCGAATAAAAAGAAGGTATTGGAAAGCGTCAGGCTTTCTTCAACAATTGATTTGGCAAACCTGGCTTCGTTGAAAAACCTGCAGTTCTTCATCTCACTTCTCTTCAGGGTCATTGATGTCATATCAGCCTGGCCGTAAAAGGTGGCATGGTTGAAAATAACCTGTTTGCCGAAAGTGGCGTAATTGGAGAAGAAATTTCCGTTGAACCGGGTCAGGCCGAAATCGGCGTATCCCAGGAATTTTGCGGAACTGAACTGCGCTTCACTGTTGAATGTCGCGCTTTGAAAACTGGCGGTCACATCAAATTCCGCATTCAGGAAATTGGCCTTCTGCATAAAGACTGCATTCTGGAAACGGGCCTCTTCATGATATGCGCTCCCCCTGAAATAAGCATTCTGAAAAAATGTGCATTCCTCAAAGCTGGCCCCTTTTAAGAAGAGGGAATTCGTAAAATCACAACGGCCCAGAATGGCTGAAGCACGAAAATTAGCTTCTTCATTAAAATTACACCCGATGAATGTCACATTGCTCTGAAATGATGTTAATGTAATATTTTGATCTTCATCTACTTTATAGGTGATTACTTTCCCTTTGAAAATGCAGTTCTGGAAAGTAACCGATGAAACGATGCGGACCTGGTACACCCCTTCGCTGATCAGGTTTCGTTCGAACTTTGTAAAGTCGATGTCATTTTCAAAAGTAACGTCTTTGAAGAACACATCCTGCCCTGCCAGGATGAGTTCGTCGAAACCGGTTTTATGCTGCGGTACATTGCTGGAAGCACAGGAAGTCATCAAAATCAATAAAATAAAAATGTAATTCATCTTCATAATATAAATAATTAAAAAAGGTGTGCAAAGGGCCTGAATTGCCCGGATTGCACACCTTATCAGTTTTTTTCCAAATTTATTTCAATTGTTTGCTGGCATTCAGCTGGGCATTTCTCTGCACGTATTCATCCACTTTGCCGTCAAGCCTGCCGCTGATTTTTTCCTTCTTGAAAAATTCAATGATCTCTTCCGGAGTGTAGGCATTCCTGAAATCTTGAGTTACAGCAGAATTGTATTTGGTTCTGCGTGATTTTTCCTTATTGAATTCAACGTCATTCTTAAAAGTGAAAGGATTATAGAACTTCTGCGAAGACTTTTTCCCGACGCCGTATTCGAAATAAACCGGATCGATCGTGGTGTAGAACAGATTGTTGAGTTCATCCTGCTCCTGGAATTTATCTTCTGCATCGGCAATGCAGAGCAGGTAATAGAAACCAGTGATCTCGGGCATATAATAATATCTTTCTACCCAGTAAGATTCCCAGGCATACCAGGCAAAGTCATTTCCTGCCGGGATGGGAATATTGAAGATGCAGTTCCAGTCGTTCGGGCAATCGTAGGTGTTTTCGGGCACCGACTGGTTGAACTGGTCATAGAATATCACCCCGTAATCATCAGCGTCGAATGCGTTGTAGTAGATATAGTAATAAGCCCAGTCGGCCGATGATGGAGCATCTGCGTTGCCGGCATTGTAGATATTGAACTGGATAATTCTCTCGGTCGGGTAATCCCAGCTAAAGGTGGAATAATCATCGAATACCCAGGGGATGAGATCGACGCCGGTCACGTTCGGATCGATATCGTCCGGAGGTTCCACATCACTGTCGGCATTGGCTGCAATGTAAAGGTTCGTTTCATTGCTGAGGCTGGAGACAAAATTGTTCATAAAGAAGTTGTAGTCGACCCAGAAGTAGCCATTACCGCCCCAGGAGGTGCCCCATGAATTGATGCAGCGAAGCGCCCCATTCGGCCCTTTGTTGTCGTCGTATCCTGCAATGACCATGGCATGGTAAGCATGCTGGCCCACATTGTCGTAAGAAGTAGCGGAAGAGATCACTTCATCGGTGTTGTGCGACATAAAATTGTCAGCCAGCCGTGCACCGAAGACTACGGGCACATTTTGCGAAATATTCTCCTTAATGGCTTCGATAGAGGCATCGATCTTTCTCCAGAATTTGAACTTGTAGTTGCCAGCTTCCTGTGTCCATGCCGGATCAAGGGTGGCCTGCTCGCATGTGCCCAGGTTGGTGGTATAGGGAGCTGTCGCTAAAGTCGCGATACCCCTGTTCTGCACCAGATCCAGGGCGAAATTGAAGTTGGTCCCGCCGCAATTGGCCCCTTTATTGGCATCATCAATTGCAGTAAAGAGGTCACGCGGGCTGAACTGCTTGTTGGCTTGTGCCAGATCGCTTGCGCCATATCCCTTCGAAAGACCGTTTACCATAGTTTTTGTGTTGTAACCGACCGCCCAGGCAACACAGGTCCCATACTGACCCTGGTCTCCGATGGGCGGGAATTTGTCGACAAGCGAATAATCGGGAGGGACATTTCCGCCACCGAACCCGAAATTAGTGGAAGACGGGACCTTGCTGGGGTCATCTGTCCCGAACCAACCGAGCGCATATTGTGGGTTGTCATCGGGATCATCGTCTTTGTCTTTTTTACATCCTATCGCCAGGGTTATCCCTGCGATAATGGCCAATGCCATGAGAAACCTGAAAATTTTCATAAATGAAAAGATTTAATGAAGAGGTTTGAAATTGGGTTAATTATTAATGTTTTTGATATTATTATCTCAAAAATATAAATAATCTAAATATGGAAATCATAACGAAATGTTAAATTCTGGAAATTATTTCACAGAAGTGTCCAAAAATACCGGTTTGGCTGTAATCATGATCCAGGCCCAGTTCGGAAAACGGGAATTGTTGTGAACGCCCTGGATTTTCTCCATCGTTTCCGAAAGCAGAAATACCGAGTACCCGGCCTTGACATTGAAGATTTTATTCACATCCCACGAGAAGTTCAGATCGACTTCCTGTCCGAGACCTTTTGAGTAATAGGCAAGCGCCTTAGAAGACTTATCAATGACATTGTTTTGTAAACTGAAAAAATGAACATCGGCTCCGATATTAGCTTTCTCCGTGACAAAATACTTCAGACGGATGATGGCATCTACCAGGCCGCCATTGGCTGTGGCTTTGGGAAAATCCGAAAACAAATCCATATGGCCATAATAGCGGTGACGAATACCGTATAAAAGATCGAATGCGTGAGACTTTGCCTGATAATCCGCATCCGTATTGCTTTGATCATTTCCCGACATATAATCAATGCCGGCGCCGGCACTGAATTTTTTAGCAAAAAGGTAGTCGGCGTTGGCAGAGAACATATATGCATTGGAACTCAATCCGTTAAAGCGGTTCTTGCCCAACTGGTAATAACCACTGGCCAGGAACGAGAGGGCATCCTTTTTAATACCTATATAAAGCCCGTTGGTCGACTGCCAGTTCAGGCCGGTTGTCGTGTCCGATTCCATAAAGGCAGTGGCAATTCCTATTGCTGATAAATAGGCCCAATCATTGATCTTATATTTGATATAAAGAAAATCCATCGACTTCATCTTTCCACCCGGATAAACATCCGTAAAATTTTTTTCGCCGGAATTATTCCAGGATAGCCCGGCATCAACCTGCAGCTTGTTTTTGGCATGCTGGAACAGCACTGCGTCATACTTGACTTCACTCTGGTTCCATCCACGGGGAGAAATGATCCTTTCATCCTCATACGATAGGTATTGCCTTCCGATTTTGATCAATCCGCTGTTATAGGGTTTAATGGCCACCCAACCTTCATTCAGGTCGATAGCGGCTTTGCTCCCGGTAACACCCGTCGAGCTGAACATGTCGTCATCGCCCCATACCCTTATATCCTGTATAGCGAATCCGAATGAAACAATATCCATTTTGTAATATGCCGATAGCCGGGTTCTGAAAGAAGCCGTATATGCGGGTTTCTGACTCTCCTTGAGGATAATGCCATATCCGTCGCGGTATTCGAAACGGGGCCTGAATTCCCCCTTTAAAGTAAACTGGCTGTAAGCTCCTGATCCGGCTAATGCAAATAATAAGAAAAACAATGCAGTTTTTTTCATCGTAATACGTATAGGTTTGATTATTAATAAAATAGTCCTTTAAAATAAGACTTTGTCTTTTCTTCTTTCGGATCATTGAAGATTTGGTCCGCCGTACCGGCCTCCACAACTTCACCCATATACATGAAAATCACATTATCGGCAATGCGCCTGGCTTGCCTGAGAATGTGCGTTACTAAAACGATAGTGTAATTCTTCTTGAGTTCGATAAATTTCTCTTCAATAGCCTGGCTGGAAACGGGATCAAGGGCAGAAGTAGGCTCATCGGCCAGGATGATTTCCGGATCCACGGCCAGTCCTCTGGCCAGGCAAAGCCGCTGTTGCTGACCGATGGATAATTTCGACGCGGGGTCATGAAGCCTGTCTTTCACCTCATCCCAAAGGTTGGCTACCCGGAGATAATGCTCCACCCGTTTATCGAGAAACTTCTTTTTTCTTCTCCCGCTGATCCTGAGCCCATATGCGATATTATTATAGATGTTCATCGGAAGAGGGTAGGGGCGCTGAGAAAGCAGACCCATCTTTTGCCGGAGTTTCGTGATATCCATCGTAGTATGAAGAATATCATCATCATTGATGAAGATCTGGCCGGTCACGGTAACTTCCGGGTATATATCGGTTAACCGGTTCATGCTCTTCATCAGGGTCGTTTTTCCACAACCCGATGGCCCCAGAATGACAGTAATTTTCTTCTCAGGTATTGCCACATTGATATTCTTCAGAATATGCTGTTTACCTATATGCAGGTCGAGATCTTTTATCAGGATTTTAACACCTTGGTCCATGTCAGAAATTTATTTTGTTTTTCTGGTACCTTTTTGAGTAGAGCCTGGCCAGAATACTGATAATCAGAATAATAACAGTCAGAACAACGGCAGAAGCGTAAGCCCTGTTTTTCACTTCTTCTATTGGTGAAGAAAGTTGAAAAAAGATGGACAATGGCAGCGTGGCAGTCGGCTGGCCGAGAGAAACCGGGATATGGTCGGTATAGCCCGTTGTAAAAAGAACCGAAGCGGCATCGCCAATGGCGCGGCCGAAGGAGAGCAGAACAGCTGTAACCAGTCCGGGGCTGGCCTGCCGGAGAAATACTTTGAAAGCCGTTTCCGAATGTGTGGATCCCAGGGATAATGAAGTCTCAAGCAAACCAACGTGAACCGTTTTCAATACTTCATCCATGGCGCGAACCATGATCGGAATTATAAATAGGGTAACCGTAATGATACCGGCCAGAAGCGAAGTCTTGATACCCAGGTATATCATGATTGTGAACCCGAAAGCACCGTAAACAATCGACGGGATGCCCCAGAGCAGATCAAGCAGGAACCGGATGGAATTGATCAGTTTTTTACGTTTGACCAGGATGACGTTCATCAGCAGGGCGACGGGCAGGCCAATGATCACTGCCAGCAGGGTGGCGCCGATTGACAGGTAAAGCGATCCGATTATAGCATTTAGTATTCCGCCCTCCTTACCAAAATAAAAGCCTCCTTTGGGTGTTTGCGAGATCATTTCCCAGGAGAGCGAAGGAAGGCCTTTATAAAGAATGCTGAAGATGATCAGAAGCAATACCAGGACGATCAGGTTCGTGGAGACGAACATCAGTACCCTGAAAAACTTTTCCTCTATATACTTTAATTTCTTCATCAACTGGTTTGTTTTTCCAGCCTGACTATTGCAAGCCGTGATAAAAAGTTAAAAATCAGTACCACGAAAAACAGGATCAAAGCCGCCAGCATCAGCGCTGAATCATACATGGGGATCGACAGCATCTCGCCGTAATTATTGGCGATCAAAGCCGGCAGGGGATAGCCGGGCTGGAAAACCCCGGAAGGGATTTTGGCCACATTTCCCACCACCATCAGTACAGCTATTGTTTCGCCGAAGGCGCGTGAAATACCCAGCCCGAGCGCCGATACGATTCCCGGGAATGCTTTTCTAAGCAGTACCAGCTTGATGGTTTGCCATTGGCTGGCTCCGAGCGAAAGGGAAGCCTCTTTCAGCTCATCGGGAATGGTTTTGAATACGTCGATCAGGATATTCAGTACAAAAGGTATGATCATGACCGCCAGCACGATAGCCCCAGCCATTATGGTATATCCCGAGGTTGATACGCCAAACAGGGGGGCCATATATTTCGAGATAAATGGGACAATCACCAGGATACCCCAGACGCCGAAGATTACCGAAGGTATTCCTGCGAGGATATCGATAACCGGGTGCATGATTCGCAGTACCCACCCTTTAGCGTACTGAGTGAGATGTATGGCCGTCAGCAGACAAATAGGCCCGGCAATTAAAAGAGATAGAATGGTTATCCAGATGGAGCTGATGACAAACGGGAAAAAGCCGAATTTTCCCGACAGCGGCCGCCAGTCACCCGACAGGATCAGATCGAAAACCGACTGGTCCCTTAATAATAGTTCAGATTTGATATATAATCCCACTCCCAGAAAAAAAGGAAGAAAGATGACCAGTACCAGGCCGATCATCATCCAAATAAGGTGAAGCTTGCTTCTGAGATGTCTTCCGATTCTGAGACCAGCCACAATTATTCAAGTTTTAATAATTCCTGCCTGATTTTTTCTTCCTGAAGATCCACATATCCCCCTTCATGAACATATTTCTGGCCATCGGTTAAAATCCACTTTAAGAAGGTGATGACCGTCATGTCATCCGGTTTCCCTTTGGATACAAGATACAGGTCGCGGGCAGGCGGAGAGGGGTACTTACCGGTCTGGATAGCTTGTACGATCAGGTCCAGCGTACCGTAAAAATCTTCATCGGGATCTATCACTCTGTTGCCATTCAGGTCAATAGGGACGACTTCCATACCCGGATATTTCATGCGTGTTTTAATATCGTAGGCATAGATCACATTATTAAACCCAAGGCCCAGTGCATCATTTTTAACGGCATCTGCAATTCCCGGATCTCCGAAAACTCCGACGCCTAATAGGCTTTCCTGGTTCTTCCCCAGGAACTTGCCCCACATTTCAGCTGCTCCGCACGCATCCGACCGGGTATAGACATTGATCTTGCTATTGTCATCATGTCCGAGATACTCGCCCCAGGTGTGCTGTTGGCCGCTGAGATAAATCTCTTTGAAAATCTCCTGCGTGAATCCACTGGATAAGAGCGGGCCGATCAGAGGATTTTTATCGTTAATGGTTGGCAGAACGGCGTCTTTTGTGACGGCAATAAACCATGCCCCCTTGTCAATCTCAGCCTGGGAAATTTCCCGTGAAACCATGGCCAGGTCTACCATTCCCGAAAGGGCATCTGTCATTCCTTTGCCTGCGCCTCCGGCCGATATGTCAATTCGGATATCGGGATAGAGCTTTTGAAATTCTTCTGCCCACTTTACTGTCATCGGATATAAAGCGAATGCACCGGAAATGGAAATGGTGCCTTTCAGATCCTCCTTTTTCCGGATTTTTCTTTCTCCCGACGAGCCGCATCCTGTCAGGATAATGGTCACTAAAAGAAGTAAGGCGAAATTTTGTAAGACTTTCATGACATGTTTTGTTTTGGTTAAACCGAATAATGCATCAAAGTTATTAAAATATATACTCTATAGAAATGGTAGATAATTAAATAATTTTTAAGTTATATCTAGTTTTTAATTCTTCCTCACGCTGCAATATGTCTTGTAAGCTAATGTTTTTCAGCATGTTTACCGTATCATTCCGAATATCTTTTATTATGCTCCGAATCCCACAGGTCACTTCATCCTTGCAATGCTGGCAAGGTTGATAATACCGGTAGGTTACACAAGGAATTAGCGCTATGGCGCCGTCAATACACCTTATTATATCTGCAAGTGTCACTTCACCGGGATGCCGGATTAAATAATATCCTCCACCTTTACCCTTTTTGCTGGCCAGAATCCCGGTTTG
>ENA-UOWO01001172-UOWO01001172.1-activated-sludge-metagenome-genome-assembly--contig:-NODE-1172-length-35864-cov-5.048172_pt1 | contig 35864 bp, 22 predicted proteins | sample MGYA00238148_ERZ761564 | MGnify/ENA primary metagenome ERZ761564 (study PRJEB28885, sample SAMN05720194) | activated sludge metagenome | isolation source: Anaerobic digester | place: USA... | reverse complement strand
ACACAACGTAGCACACTCTTTCCCTACACGACGCTCTTCCGATCTTATTTCCGGCTCAATATTCGTTTCTGTCTGGATTGGCAAGCCCTTGCGGTCTTTCATTCCGGCCCTTGAAAAAATAGGAACTGGTTATGATTCAGCTGGTGCCGTGTCTGTTCGAGAAGATGAGATTGCTGCCACTGCCGATTCGATTCGAAGAATGTCTGACTGGATAGGGGAACGTGAAAAAATCAAGAGATTTGTTGCCCCACAGGCTGTTAATCATGTTCTTGCGAACAACTTCATCAAGGCCGGGGCCGGAACAATAAGAAAAGCAATTGTTCTTGTTTCTGATATCCGCTCTTTCACAACTATTTCAGAAGAATTTCGGCCAGAAGATGTTTTTGACATGGTTAACCATCATTTGAGTGCCATGGCAGCAATAATAGAAAAAAATGGTGGAGTTATCGACCGCTTTGTGGGCGACGCGGTCTGGGCAATCTTTTATGAAGATGCCGGGTCGATGTGTAATAAGGCTCTGAATGCTGCGGTCGAGATGAAGAAAATACACGGACTTATTCAGGAAGAGCGCGAGGCAGCAGGCTTATTCAAAGTTGACATCGGCATAGGGCTTTCCCGCGGTGAAATTCTTGCCGGAATAATGGGAAATTCAGGCGTAAGACTTGACTACACTATTGCCGGTGATACCCTGCACTTGGCTGAAGATGCCGAAACAGCTTCAAAATTGGGGTCCTTTACCGGGATTGTTGTAACTGAAGATCTGAAAAATTCTGTTATGGGGTTCGAATACGCACAGATCGCCAGTGATTCCAGATTTTTTGAGGTGAAAAACCTTGCAGAAAACTGAGAAAAATACATCCGAATTCATGCTGGCTGCAGCTGTAGTTCTTGCAGCCATGTTGATATCGCTTGCGGTCTGGGCAAGTTTTAATCGTTATGCTTCGGCAGGTTCTGAACAGGGCGAGTCGGTTGTAAGAAGGCATTTGCTGAATGACCTGAAGTTCGCTCAAAGAGCAACTCTCAGAAAGCTCCATATCGGTTTCGACATCGCCTCGGATCTGACCGAAGACTTTAAAGATATTATCGGGAAAGTTGGCTGCAGTGAGGCTATGTTTTCAGAGTTTGCAGCCATGTTAAATTCGGACTCAACCTCTTTACCCGGCAGGTATCGCTGGAGTCTGATGGCGGTAGCTTCACAGACGGGCGATGGACTTGTTCACGGAAATGAGTTATTTGAAAGGTTTTCATCGGGGGAAAATACAGAGATTGAAGCTGAAATTTTACGGCTTCTGACTTACAGAGGGTTGTCGTATCTGGCAGATCTGAATATTTCTCACGAATTAAGAGAAGAGAGCAGCAGAAAATTCAAAAGCTATCTTGATGATAAGGCTGACGCAGAGCTGGCAAGATTTATCTGCTCTTCTGCAAGGTGTTTTCAGCCGTGCTTTATCAATAATCGCCAGTTCCATTTCATGTGGTTTCCGGTTATGAAAGATGGCAAGTTTTCAGAGGCTGAAACTCTTGTGGCGACAATTAAGACTGATGCCTCCCCCGGTGGCCCTTCTCAGGATTTGGAAAAGATTGCTGCTCTTGTTGTTGTTGTCTTTGATGAAGACAATTATCGGCGGGCTTGCAAAGAGCGTTTTGAAAAGGGGCTTGTCGATAATTTTGGTCGTCTTGGTGCCAGTATAGCACTTTCGCCATCTGATGAAAATAAAGGTCATGCGATCTGGGTTCAGGGCGATGATTTTGAGAATGATCCGGAGCTGGCTGAAGCGAGAAAACTTCTTGCCAGGGGCATTGTGCGCACAAAAAAATGGCTCTGCACGCAGACAGCTCTACCAGATCTTGGCAATCGCAGTGTTGTCATTGCCAGGCCCGTACCGGCAGAGATATCTTCAATCAGGTTATTGCGAAAAACTGTTTTCAGCCTTCTGGTGGCATGGTTCGCCCTGATAGTTTACCTCTGTGGCAATCACCTGATTATGAGAAAAAAGATCAGGGCTGGCCTGAGAGAGCAGCTTGCAGTTCTTGTTTCCATTTTTCTTCTTCCACCATTTCTTCTGGCAACGATAAGTCTTGAGCGCTATCTTGATTCGACCATGAATTCTTCGCTGCAGAGGATAAGATCTGAAAGTGAAGAGGCTCTTGATGCTTTCGACAAGTCGATCAAACTTTTCAGAACCCGCATTTGTTCTTTGGCAGACAATCTTATTCACCAGACAGAAAGCTCTGATGTTGAAATAAAGCTTGGCGAAATGTCTGACCACGAAAAGAAAGAGTGGCTTGGCACTTTTCTCGACACATTTATCGATAATGGGGTAGTTATGAAAAATGTGCTGCTGGTAAGTGGCAGAGGCCGGATGGTGTCTCGGTTTGTCGGAAGTAACAGTTCTGAAGAAAAATTTTTCCAGAATCTTGGCGCCAGCATTTTTTTGCCGACCCTTCAGGCGATGAATCCATCTCTTGATACAGGTGGTGAGAAGGATGTGCTGTTGAAAGCCCAGGCAGAAGAAGTTCTGGGGATAATGAGCAGTGTTCTGCTGCCTGAAATATTCCCTGGGATGGCACACACCTATACGCATCTGACTAAATTAAGCGGCTTTGGTGATCAGGCATTTCTCTATCACCGTTTTCTAGGCGAAGAGTCGTCGGTGAACGGTGCGTTACTGGTTGCTGTTTACCCGCCTTCGCTTGAGTGTGTGGCCTTTAATCGCTGGGTGGCCAATTTTGATCAAAGCTCATTCCGGCCGATCTGGCTTATCAAGAAAAAGAATGCTCCTGGCTGGTATCTGAAAGCTCCTTTTGGCCGCGTGGCTTCCGGGGGCAAATTCGGACTGATGCGTTTTGTTTATGGATTGCTGCCTGATAAAATTGCTCTGATGGCTCACTTGAGCAGCTATGCGGCCGAATCTCTGGTTCTTGAAATTGACTGGGAGAAGCAGAAATGGTTTTTTGCCACTTTTCCAGGCTATGATCTTATTGATTATCAGCTTTCAGCGATGATACCGGTTTCGGCTGACATTCTAAATTACCGGCGTTTCCAGTCAGAATTGCGACTGTCTATGGTTCTGATATTTATTCTCTGTGGTTACATCGGCTGGAAAATGGCAGCCGGTTTTGTGGCGCCGGTCAGATGTTTTGCCGAAACGGCCGAAAAGCTTATTGATGGTGATCTTTCGGCAAGAATGAATGAAGGCTGGGCTGATGAAGAATTCTGCCAGATCGCCAGGAGTTTCAATCAGGTTGCTGGTGATGTGGAAACCGGGCGAATTCTGCGAAAATTCGTTTCTGACGGGGCTCTTCAGACGATTACCGCTTCCGAAAAAATCGACAGAAAGATGTCTTTACAGTCGCGAAGAGCGGTAATCATGTTTATCAGAGCGGCGGGGATCACAGACGCTTTTAAGGAAAATGCGGCAACTCAGATGGTCGCCGAGTTAAATCGATTTTTTTCCGCAGTTTGCAGCAGTGTCAGGCAGAATGGCGGCGAAGTCAGCAAGTTTATTGCCGAGAAGGCAATGGTAACCTTCTTTGTCGGTTCTGATGAAGAAATCGGTACAAAGGTTCTGGCTTCGGTAAGGTCTGCAATGACTGTTGTGGAGCGGCTGCGTCGCCATAAGTTTCTCGACGGTGTCATTAAAATCAGAGCCGGTATTACAGCCGGAGTTGTAAGAGCCGGCATTATCGGTTCAGAAACAACCAGGCTTGAGCAGGCTGTTATCGGCGATGTGGTCAATCTGGCGGCTCGTCTTTGTTCACTGGATACCGACAAAGAAATTCTTCTTTGTTCTTACGCCTGGTCAGAGCTGCAGAAGGCATCTCCAGGCAACGAAGAGTATGCCAGAAATGCTATCCGACTGCCAGATCAGGCAATAAAAGGAAAAAAACAGACAGTAGAGGTCGTTGCGCTGGGTTCATAGATATACCGGGAATGACAGAGGTGTACAGCGTGTTGCGTACATACTGATAAATGCTCTTAGAAGTTGCTTTGTCCGGCGGTTGACAAACTTCTGTTTATGGTATATAGTGGTAACCTCTATTCAGATTTTAATCTCAGGAGATAAACCATGAGCTTTACTTATAATCCTAACAAACGCAAACGTGCCAAAACCCACGGCTTCAGAAAAAGAATGGCCACCGTCAGCGGTCGCAATGTTCTCAAGAGACGCAGACGCCACGGTCGCAAAAGTCTCTGTCTCTGATTCACGCATGTGGGGGTCCCGCACGCCATTGGTCGGTTAACGTTGCGTGCCCATTCCGAGTTTCAGCGGGTCTTTGCTGCAAAGACCAGGCTGTTTCGGAATGGGCTGGGTTTGTGTTACCGGAAAGCTTCCGGAGTTGAGTTCCGATTTGGGGTTTCAATTCCGAAACGCTTTGGCAAAGCTGTTGAAAGAAACAAGGTGCGTCGTCGTCTGAAGGAAATTGTCAGAATCAGTTCGACGCTGCCTGACTCTGCTGAAATAGTTTTTTGCGTCAGCAAGCCCTGCTGTGAACTGACTTATGAGATTTTGAAAGAGACCTGCGACTGGGCTTTTGCCCGCATTTCGCGAGTCAAATTGCCGGATCCGGCAGTTTCTGCATGCTGATGAAAATTGACCAGATAGCTGCGCTACCCGCTAGATCGGGTTTGATGCTGATACGACTTTATCAGCGTTTTTTGTCGCCGATTATCGGAGCTGCGTGCAGATTTAACCCCAGTTGTTCGAGATACACCTATGAGGCCATTGAAAAATACGGCCTTATTAAAGGGTCTTTAATGGGAGCCTGGCGGATATGCCGTTGCAACCCATTCTGTCGCGGTGGCGACGATCCTGTCAGATAACAGACAGAAATATAATCCCGGTTCCGGAGAAGCGATTACATAATGACTAGAACAGGCCTGACCAGAAAACTGAATTTTGGCTTTAATTTTTTGACGGGCAGGCTTTTCTGCTCGTTTCTGTTATTGGCTCTTTTCTGTTGCCATATGACCACGCTGTATGCTCAGCCGACTCAGGCCCCCGGGGCTGCTTCGGGTGCTGCACCAATGACGGTTAAGATCGAAGATGTCGATGGTGACGGACTTAAAGACGCTTCAATCGAAACTCGCCTGCTTCGTGTAATTCTTTCGAGTCGAACCGGGAGTCCAAGCGTTTATTACCTAAAAGGCGCAAGCTTTGAGGAAAATCTTTATCCGCCGGTTGTTCAGGATCTCGGCTACAGCGTTCCGGCAGAAAATCTTCGGCCGTTTCTGAGTGAACTGGTCAACCAGTCTTTTAATGCCTCTGGATACACGGTTGAAGTCGAAGAACAGACTGTTGAAACTATTGTTGTCAGGGCTACTGCCAATGTGTCTCTTGCTGAAGCCAATGCTTCAGCTGGCCTGGGGCTGTCTCTGACAAAACGCTTCACTTTTCGGGAAAATGCTTACCATTTCAATGTTGAACACGTTGTAAGCAATCTTAGAGAACAGCTTACCAGCGTCGGGAATGATGAGAATGGTTCGTTGGCAATGAGCTTCGGGCCAGGTGTTTTTCTTGATCCTTATGGTCCGATGAGTCTGCTTGGTCTCAAACCCGGAGTTGTCGAAACATTTTCAGATGTTAAGGATTTTAATGGCAAAGGCGCCGTTGCAGGAGCCTACAACGGCGTTGGAGTCCGCGATCAGTATTTTTGTGTTCTGCTCGAAGCCGATGAATCAGCCAGAGTTGCGGCTACTGCCTATGAAATTACCTCTGCTGACCAGCGCCGCAAACCTCACAAAGGTTTCAGTATCAGTTGCGTCATGCCAAAATTCAATCTTGGCGCGAGAGAGTCGAGAACCTTCAAGTTTCGCGTTTATGCCGGGCCAATGATTCTTGACCAGCTTACCGGTATCAACCGCGGTCAGGTTTCTGAATATGGCTTTCTCAGCACCATTCTTTTGAGAGTACTGCAGTTCTTTTATGGTCTGTTTCCGAACTATGGTCTGGCGATTATTCTGATGACGATTCTGGTTCGGGCGGTTCTTTATCCACTGACTCTCAAACAGACCAAGTCGATGGCACAGATGCAGAAAATGCAGCCGAAAGTGCAGGATCTCAAAGATCGCTACAAAGACAACCCGCAGAAGTTCAATGAAGAAGTTCTCAAACTTTATCAGAAAAACAATGTAAACCCACTTGGCGGCTGTCTGCCGCTGCTGCTTCAGCTGCCGATTCTGATCGCTCTTTATAACACAATCAGAATCGCGGTTGAACTTAGAAAAACACCTTTTCTCTGGATCGCCGACCTTTCAAAGGGCGACCCGTTACTTATTCTGCCGATTGCGATCGCTCTTCTGATGTATTATCAGCAGGGCAAAATGACCGACCCTCAACAGCAGCAGATGATGGCCTTCATGCCAATGTTCATGTTTGTCATCACCTGGTCTCTGCCGGCCGGTCTGCTGGTATACTGGTTTGCCAGCAGCGTTCTCGGATTACTTCAGCAGTTACAGGCTAACCGCATCGCGGCTGCCATTAAGGAGGAATAATTGTGTCTACAAGAGCTATCGAGATTATTGCAAAAACTGAAGAGGAAGCCAAAGGCATCGCCAACGGTGAACTTAATGGCGATGAAATGATTGTGGCTACTGAAGTTCTGTCTGCTCCGGCCCGTGGCATTTTTGGTTTTGTCGGTAAGCAGGAATACAAGATTCGCTTTACCATTGGTGAAAAGCCTGCTCCGGCACCCAAAGTCGAAAGAGTTGAGAAAATAGCCGAACGCCGACCGCATGATGAGCCACGAGCTGAAAGACCCGCCAGACCTGCAAGAACTGACGATTTTGAGGGCGAAGAAAATAACGACGAGCGTGATGCAATGCCTCCACGTCGCCAGTCAAGGCCGCCCAGACGGCAGAGTCGCAATCGCCCGCCGCGCCGCAATTATTCTGAATCCGGCGAAGGCGTTGAAGAAGCTGAAATTCATCTTCCTGAACGCCCAAGAGAGCCTGTGTCAGCGGAAGTTAAAGCGCATCCAGAATATAACGAGATTTTCTCGCTGATTCGCGATGTGGCTGCAAATGTTGGCATCGAGCAACTCGATCTGGTTGATTTTATGCGTGACGGCGCCTGGGTTATCGAAGCCAGCGGTGAGAATGTTTCGCAGCTTATTGGCAAACGCGGCCGTACTCTTGATTCACTTCAGTATCTCATGAACATTATTCTTAACAAGGGCAATGATGATCGCATTAAACTGGTTCTCGATGCACAGGGTTATCGCGAGAAACGTTACCGCAATCTCATATTGCTGGCACAGCGCATGTGCAAAAAGGCGGTTTCAAGCCGTCGTCAGGTCGAACTTGAACCTATGTCGACCCTTGATCGCCGCACCATTCACATGGCCCTGAAAGATCGCACCGATATCGAAACTTTCTCAAAGGGAACCGAACCAATGCGTCGCGTCGTCATTTCGCCGATGCGCAAGAAAAAAGGTGGCATGAATGCCGAGTGGCAGCCGGTTGCAGATGAGGGCGATTCTGATTTTTCAGAAAAGCTTGAAACTTCAAGCGCTGTTCCGATGTTCATGGAGGAAGATGTCTAAACTGAAGATTGACACGATCGCCGCAGTTTCAACACCTGCCGGCAGGTCGGCGATCAGCCTGATCAGGGTTTCCGGGCCGGATACCTTCAAAATCCTGAAAAAAATGTTTATCACAGGGGGAAAGAAAACTTTCCCCCTGCCTTATTCTGTTTATTTCGGTTCAGTAATTGAACCGGAGACCGGACTGGTGGCAGATAAATGTCTGGTCACGACATTTCCGGCACCAAGGTCATACACCGGTGAAGACCTGGCTGAGGTGTCTACCCATGGCAATCCACTGGTGGTAAGCCGGGTCATGCAGCTGCTTTTAAAGCATGGCGCCAGGGCCGCCGAGGCCGGCGAATTCACCAGAAGAGCCTTTCTGAACGGAAAAATGGATCTGCTCGAAGTTGAGGCGGTTTCTCAGCTTCTTTCTGCCAATACCTCTTCGCAGGCCCGACTGGCACTGAACCAGCTCGATGGCCTGCCTTCGCAGTTTGTTGCCAGAATTCGTGACCGGATTATGCATCATCTGGTACAGCTTGAAGCAAGTCTTAATTTTCCTGAAGACGCGATTGAGGCTATAGACGAACATCTGTTGGCTCGTGAAATTAAAAAGATTCTTGCTGAACTTGAAATTTTTGCCATAAATGCGAGAAGCGGCGCACTGGTTGCCGACGGACTGAAGATTGCTCTGCTCGGGCGGCCGAATTCTGGCAAATCAAGCCTGATGAACTATATGCTTGGTCGCGACCGGGCCATTGTTACAGAAATCGCCGGCACCACAAGAGACACCCTTGAAGAAACGCTGATGGTCGGAGAATACCCGGTTAAAATCATTGACACGGCCGGAATGCGACAACCCGGTGACCGTATTGAGGCAATCGGCATCGAGAGAACCTCAAAGGCAGCCGACGAAGCTTTTGCGCTGATTGGCGTTTTTGACGGTTCACAGCCTGTGAAAGCAGAAGACGAGATTGTTCTGGACCGTTTGAGGCAGTCAGGAAAGCCTGTCATAGCCGTTCTCAATAAGTCTGATCTGCCGCAGCAGATCAACCCGGAAATTTTTGCCGGACTCAGACAACTGAGTGTTTCAGCCCTGAAAGGGCAGGGGCTCCCTGAGTTGCAGAAAGCGATTTCCCAGATTATCGCCGAAAGTGGTCTTTCTGGCTATGAAGAGATGATACTGCTTGGCGCCCAGCAGTCAGTCGCTCTTGACAAGGCTCTTGCTGCTCTTGAGAGAGCTGATCGCGGCATTGGTAATATTTACCAGGATATGCTGGCAATCGACCTTGAAGAGGCCGTCAGGGAGCTTGGGCGGGTTAATGGCGAGACGGTCGACGTAAACACGCTTGACCTGATTTTTGAACGGTTCTGTATCGGAAAATAACAATGAGTCAGAAAAAAGAATATGCAGTAATCGTAATCGGAGCCGGCCATGCCGGTTGTGAAGCTGCTCTGGCTGCTGCCAGACTTGGAGCAGAGACTCTGTTGATAACGATGAACATTTCTACGGTCGCTCTGATGCCCTGTAACCCAAGTATCGGTGGGCCGGGCAAAGGCCACCTGGTCAGAGAAATTGGTGCTCTTGGCGGAGAAATGCCAAGATGTATCGACGAAACCTGTGTGCAGATGAAATGGCTCAATACTTCGAAGGGGCCGGCAGTTCGTTCGCGAAGAGCTCAGGCCGACAAATATCTCTATCGGCAGAGAATGTTGCAGACTTTGTTTGCTGCGCCGAATCTGACTCTTCGCCAGGGGCATGTTACCGGTCTGCTTGTTGAATCAGGCCGTGTAAAGGGCGTCAGGCTCGAAACCGGTCTGGTTTTTGGCTGTGAAAAACTTATTCTGACTTCTGGCACTTACCTTAACAGTCGCATTATTCTCGGGCGTGCAACCTGGCCTGGTGGGCCTCAAAATCAGAGTCCGGCTGTCGGGTTGTCTGATTCTCTTCTTGCAGCCGGGGTTAAACTTCGTCGCCTGCAGACAGCCACACCGCCACGTATCCTTAAAAGCTCTGTCGATCTCAGCCTGATGACCGAGTTGCCTGGAGATGTCGATGCCGGTGGTTTCCTCTGGGAGAACCGTCTCAGACGCTATGAGAAGCAGATCTCCTGTTATCTGACTTTTACCGACGAGCGTTCGGTTGAGGCTGTCAGAAGAAATTTGAGTGAGAGCCCGCTGGTTCTTGAGAATATAACCGATGATGGCCCGAAACATTGCCCTTCAATTGACCGCAAAATTATCAAATTTCCTGATATGGTGAAACACCAGATTTTTGTAGAGCCAGAGGGCTGGGAATCGCAGGAACTTTATCTGCAGGGGCTTACCACCGGAATGCCGCCGGCAGCCCAGCATGACATCGTTGGCAGTGTTGCCGGGCTTGAAAATGCCGTAATTCTCAGGTATGGCTACGCAATAGAGTATGATGCCCTGGCGCCTGGTCAGATAAGAAAAACGATGGAAAGCAGAGTTGTTGAAGGTCTTTATACCGCCGGGCAGCTTAATGGCACGTCAGGATATGAAGAAGCCGCCGGGCAAGGCCTCATTGCTGGTATTAACGCGGTCCTCTCTCTGAGAAAACAGGCTCCATACTGGCCTTCCCGAACGCGCAGCTATCTGGGGGTTCTTGTCGACGACCTCTCAACCTGGGAAAAGCCCGAACCTTACCGCATTACGCCAGGCCATGCCGAATTCAGACTGACTTTGCGTGATGATTCGGCAGAACGCAGACTGGCAGCAGATGGTTTTCGCATCGGACTTGTCGATCAGGAGAGGTTCTCAACCATTTTTGCATGGTCGGCCAGAATCGAAGGCGAAATTACCGGACTTTCTGCATTGAGCCTTCTGCCGAGTGGTGAGGCGCGTGAACGGCTTGCCAGGCTGGCGACCGGTGATCTCAAAAAGCCTGCTTCAGGGGCAGAATTGCTGCAGCGTCCGGGGGTCACCTATAAGGATGTGATGGATCTTCTGCAGCAGCCAGAAAGCTCAAGGTTGAGTGCGGTCGATGAGGTTTATGCTCTCGAAACCGAGATAAAATACCGGGGATATGCAGATCGCGAAGCAGAAAAGATTGTGCAGACAAGTTTTCTGGAAAAAGTCAGACTGCCAATGGAAATTTCAGATCATCGATTACACGCATTGTCAGAACAGGCCCGGCAGATTCTGAGTTCTTCCAGATTCGACGACCTGAGTCAGATGGTAAGAAAACATTGCCTTACAAGGTCAGAAATTGCTATTCTTTTATCGGTTCTTTCAGAAGAAGGCGACAGACAAGAAAGGCATGAGGAAACCAGATGATTAACAAGAAACGCCAGGAATTGATTATTCAGAATCTTCGCTCAATTTCTGCTGAGGTTCGCTGTATGTCCATCGAGCAGCTGGTTAATCTACCCGCCATGCCTGTTAACGAAAAAATTGCCTGTATTCAAAAGGTTCTTGGTGATTCAGACGAGAGCGTTCGCGCCGCCGCTCAGGCTGCACTGGCAAAGCTCAGTGGCGATGGCGAGTCGAAGCCGGTGACTCCGGAGCCTGTTTTTACGCCAGAACCGGAGCCAGCACTGCCATTACCAGACGAACAGCCTTCTGTCAGCTCCCCTGTGGCGCCGGTTTTGCCGCCAAAACCATCGGCCGGGCAGCTTCCAGGCCAGCCTCAGACAATGCCTCCCGCAGCGAAGCCTTTTCAGCCGCCTGCTCCTGTCGGTGCGCCGGCAGCCACTTTGCCCCGACCATCTCAGCCTTTGCCTTCAGTTTCTTCACCTGCCGCAGCAACTGGCAGCTTTTCTCATGGTTCTGCCCAGCCTTCAGCAACCTCTACGGTTGTGCCCGCAGCTCCTCCGGAACTTGATGACCCGGTCGATCCGTCATTGCCGGATCTCAAGAAAATCACCGATATCTCGGCTCTTCTGCAGCACATTAAAACTCTCGGAGTCAAAAAGCCCTCGGGACATGTTACTCAGCTTCTGCAGCTGGCGCGCAGCATGCTCGAAGAGGTGGCTTTGACGGCTCTGCAGACTCTGTTCAATTTGAAAGACCGCCGGGTTCCGCCGCAGATACCATTCATGCTCGCAGACGAGCAGTTTTCTTCGCAGCGTCGCTTTCTCATGTTGAAAATTATCATGGAAACCGATGTCGATCTCAATCCGGCAATGCTCGAAAGCATTCTTCTCAAAGAAAAAGATGTTATCGTTAAATCTGGCCTGGTGAAGGTTTTTGCCAGAAGCAGCCGCGAAGGCGGTCTTGAAACGCTGGTTCGCTGCCTGCAGGACGAAGACCCAAGAGTAAGAGCCAATACGGTTGAAGTTATCGAGGAACAGAACATCAGGGGTTGTGAACAGCACATTGTTCAGCTGCTTGAAGACCCTGAAAATCGCGTTAAGGTTAATGCTGCCAAATATCTGGTTAAAAACGGCTTTCAGCAGGCATTTCTCACTCTTCGTTCAATGCTGGTTTCTCAAGAAGTCTGGTTGCGCGACAGCGTTATTTTTGCGCTCGGAGAAATTGGCGACCAGCCATCTCTGACTCTGCTCAAAGCCGCACTTAAAGACCCGAACCAGGGCATCAGGCTGAGTGTTCTAAAAGCTCTTGCCAGAATCAATAATAATACCTCGCGTCAGGTTCTCAAAGCCGCATGTGGTGACCCCGACCCGGTTGTCGCACAGGTTGCCGCATCACTTTTCGAAAAAATCAAAGATACGCCGATGCGTGAAGAGATGAAGCAGGTAACACCACCTCAGGCAGTGCCGCCAGGACCGGTTCAGCCACCTGTGGCCACTGCTCAACCGCGACCAGCAGCGCCAGTTCAAGTCGCATCGCCGGTTGAACCGGTCCGGCCATCAGTTCCGGCTGAAACAAAGCCAGTGTTGCCTGAAATTTCACCTGACACATCTGAACCTTCGCTGCCTTCTGACAGCAGCCTGGAGATACCAGATCTTGCAATGGCTGAACCATCTTCGCTACCTGCAGAAGAGCCGCCTGCTCCGCCATCATCGCCAGTTGCGCCGAGGCCGCCGATTGCTCCTGCCAGACCCGTTGCTCCCATGTCTCCGGTTGCTCCATCTGCTCCAGCAGCGCCGTCGTCTCCTGCTGTTCAGCCGAAACCTTTGAATATTCCTGATCGCAGGTTGCCGTCTGCCGGTATGCCATCTTCGGGTTTGCAGAAGCCGGCTGCTCCTGCCCGGCCGGTATCTTCTCCACCTGCAGCAAATATTCCCGGCATGCCCGCTTTTGCCAAACCAAGGTCAGCAGAAATTTATGCCAGACTATGTTCTTCCAGTGTCGACGATCAGAGAGCTGGCGCCAGAGATCTTGCATTTGTCATGGGTGATGACCAGATGCTTCTCATCAACAAGGCAGCTGAACTGGCTGACGAAAGCTGCAGGATTGCTGCAGTCAAACTCCTGTCACGAAAAAGAACCCCGGATGCACTACAGCTTCTTCAGCGCCTGACCACCGACCCGAATGAAACGGTCAGATCACTGGCTGAAAAAGCACTGCAATTGCAAAAGTGAAAGCAAACAACGAATTTCAGGTTATTGTTGTCGGCGCCGGTCACGCCGGTTGTGAAGCTGCTCTTGCCGCAGCCCGTATCGGGCTGCAGACTCTGCTGCTGACCATCAATCTAGACACGGTTGCCGCTCTGCCATGTAACCCGTCTATTGGTGGTCAGGGTAAAGGCCAGCTGGTTCGTGAAGTCGACGCTCTCGGCGGAGAAATGGGTGTCGTTGCCGATGAAACCAGCATTCAGAGAAGACGTTTGAATACCAGAAAAGGGATTGCGGTGCAGGCCAACCGTTTTCAGTCAGACAAAGAGGCTTATAGCCGGCGCATGTTGCAGTCGCTGATGTTGCAGCCAAACTTAAAACTTCTGCAGGCAATGGTCTCTGATCTGTATTTTGAGAATGGCAGACTTGCGGGTGTTAAAGCCATCTCTGGCCAGGTGTGGTCTGCTCCGGCGGTAATTCTGACAACCGGAACTTTTTTGCGCGGAAAAATCCATATTGGCGATGTCAGTTTTTCTGCCGGCAGGGCAGGGGAACCTGCCGCAAACGATCTTGGGGCAGCCCTAGAACGCATCGGGCTCCCGGTAATGCGTTTTAAGACCGGCACTCCACCAAGGGTTGATATTGCCACAGTCAATTTTACCGGTCTCGAAATGCAGGAAGAAGACCCGGAAACTCCACCATTTTCGTTGTGGTCAAATACTGAAAGACGTTTTCCCAGTCGGGCATGCTTTATTACCCGCACTACTGAAGAAACGCATCGGGTGATCAAAGAAAATTTCGGACGTTCGGCTTTGATTGCTGGCCTGATAACAGGCACCGGTGCCAGATATTGTCCATCGATTGAAGATAAACTGAATAAATTTCCAGACAAGGAGACCCACAAGGTTTTTCTTGAGCCCGAAGGAGCATTCAGCAATGAAATTTATCTGCAGGGGCTTTCGACCAGCCTGCCGGAAGATGTTCAGGAAGCTTATGTTGCGACTCTGCCGGGCCTTGAAAAGGCACGCATTACCAGACCGGGCTATGGTATCGAGTATGATATCGTTGACCCGATCGATCTGCACCCGACGCTTATGTCCAGGTCGATTCCGAATCTTTTTCTGGCTGGGCAGATAAATGGCACATCGGGTTACGAAGAAGCTGCTGCGCAGGGAGTTCTTGCCGGCATTAATGCGGCTGCCGCTGTTCTTGGCCGCACTCCGCTGGTGCTTGATGCCGATCAGTCTTATCTGGGGCTTATGGTCGAAGAGATTACCACCCTCGGAATCCGCGAACCCTACAGGGTGTTTACTTCGCGTTCGCCCTTCAGATTGAATCTGCGCATGACAAATGCCGAAGAAAGACTTTCGCACAAAGCTTTCGACTGTGGTTCTCTTACATCAGACAAAATGAACGGTATCAGCGCCCGTCACAACCTGCTTGCTGAAATTCAGAGGCGTTTTGAAGAAATTCGTCTGACGCCCGCTCAGCTAAAAGAGCAACTCCCGGGATTTGCAGAGCCAATGCCGGCCTCGAGTGTTTCTCTGGCCCAGCTTCTGCGGCGGCCAGATGCTTCTCCAGCCAGTTTTTCCCGTTATATCCCGGAAATTTCAGGTCTCGATCACCTTGGTATTCTGGAGATTGAGGCGCGCATCAAGTATTCTGGTTACATTGAACAGCAGGAACGTGAATTTTCGCTGCGTGAAAGCATGCAGGCTGAAGAGCTCGACGAAGAGTTTTTTGTCGCTATACCTGCGGCTGTCAGCCGTGAAGCCAGAATGAAAATTCTGGCAGTCCGGCCGTCTACGGTTGGGGCATTGGCACGAATTCCTGGGGTCAGGGCATCAGACCTGGCTGTTATTCTGATGAATCTTCGCAAACGCCAGATAAATAGGGGTAGAAGCAATGAATGAGGTAAAAATCAGAGAATTTCTTTTTCCCTGTCTCGAAAAACTTAAGATCAAGCTGTCTGAAGAACAGTATGGACAGCTTGACAGTCTTGCGTCCGCCATGTTGTCAGACCCAATGTATAAAAGTGTTTCAAAGATATTTGATCCGCATGAAATGGCGATGAAGCATTTTCTCGACAGTCTGGCGCCGGTCTGTTTCAATCTCCCGCTCTGGAAATCAGCGACAATTGTTGATCTTGGTACTGGCGGCGGGTTTCCATCATTGCCACTGGCGGTGGCTCTGCCGCAGAGCAGAATTATTGCAATTGATTCCAGGCAGAAGTCTGTCGAGTTTGTGGCAAGAATGGCTGCTGCTGCTGGCTTGACTAATGTTGAGACTTTTCATGGGCGCATAGAAGATGTGGGCCGCGATGTTAAATTCAGGGAAAAGGCTGACCTTGTTGTCTGCCGGGCACTGTCGGCTGTCAGAACGCTTGTTGAATATACGATGCCGCTGACGCGCACCGGTGGTTGTGCATTGTATTATAAAGGCCCGAAACTTGACGAAGAACTTGCTGAATCGGCCAATGCTTTTGCGGTTTTTTCGGTAGCCGTTGAGAATGTCGAAATTTTAAGGCTTGCTCCACCGGAGTTGCCGTTCGAAAGAAATTTTCTGATTCTTCGCAAAACCTGCGCTGTGCCTGAACGTTACCCGCGAAAATGTGGCCTTGCAGTAGAAAAGCCCCTTTAGGTCTTTTCATGGGCTAAGGGTACACCCGTAAACGCTTTTGCTTATTGTGATTGACTCTGATTGCATTATCTGCTATACTCACCAAACTTATTTCAATCCCGGAGGAAGTCAAAATGGGTGCATGTCCAAAAAATAGAGTTTCAAAACTCAGAGGCCGCAAACGCAGAACTCACTACAAAGCAGCTCCTGTTGCTCTGGCAAAATGCGCACAGTGCTTTGAGCTGAAACAGCCGCACAGAGTATGCCCGGCATGTGGTTACTACGGCAAAAAAGTTAAGGTTCTCGAAGTCGAAAAAGAATAATACCGGTAAAATAGCGAATGAAAATCGCCGTTGATGTCATGGGTGGGGACTACGCCCCCCAGGAACTGGTATCGGGAGCTCGAACTTATCTGACTTCAGGCGGGACCGCCAGTCTGATACTCGTCGGAAAAGAATCGGCCATTCGCGAGATCATGCCAGAACTACCGGCCGGATGTGAAATTTACGACACCTCCGAAGTGGTAGAGATGGGTGAGGCGCCGCTGCAGGCTCTTCGTAAAAAGAAGAATGCTTCTATAGCAGTGGCGGCTCGTCTTGTACGCGAAGGCAAGGCCGATGCTCTTCTTTCTGCAGGCAGTACCGGCGCCCAGATGGCCGCTTCGCTGCTTGAAATCGGGCGTATTCCTGGTGTCGAGCGTCCTGCAATTGCGGTAATGCTTCCGACTTCAGAAAATTATGGGGTTCTGTTGCTTGATGTTGGTGCCAATGTAGACAGTCGTGCGCCGCACCTTCTGCAGTTCGCTCTTATGGGCGCCGCTTACTACGAAAAGGTGTGTGGTATCAAAAGTCCGAAAGTAGGGGTTTTGAGCATCGGCGAAGAAGAGTCGAAGGGCAATGAACTGACTAAAAGTGTGTTTGAATCTCTTAAACAGAGTTCGCTGAACTTTATCGGTAATGTTGAAGCAGACCATCTTTACTATGGCAAGGCCCATGTAGTGGTTTGTGATGGTTTTGTCGGCAATGTGCTGCTCAAAGCCAGTGAGAGTATTTCAGAACTGATTCAGGGCGCCCTTTTTAAGGCCGCAAAAGGGGCAGAAATCGCCCCCGAAAAATTGATGGCTCTTAAGGCCGGACTGAAAAAATTCAGCCCAGATGCTCCTGAATACAGCGCCGCCCCATTACTGGGTATTAACGGCGTCTCAATTGTCTGTCACGGCAAATCAAAAGCTCCGGTGATTGCGAATGCTTTGACTCTGGCAGCCAATTGTGCCTCAACCGGTGTAATCAATCTGATTCACAGTCAGGTCGAAAAAGAAGGCCAGATGAATGAATCGGGGGCACCAGCATAGGCAGGAGAGCCATTCAGTCGGGGCCTGCTGATTTTTTCAAGGGAGATCCTCTGTAATTATGATAGAAACCAGAATTACCAAACTTCTTGGCATCAAATATCCCATCTTTCAGGGTGGCATGGCCTGGGTCAGCTCGGCCAATCTTGTCGCTGCCGTAAGTAATGCCGGTGGCCTCGGTGTTTTCGGCTCAGGTTCACTTGATCCAGAGCTTGTTCGCCAGGAAATACACAAGATCAAAAGCCTTACTGACAAGCCATTCGGTGTCAATATAATGCTGATGATGCCCACCGCCCCTGGTGTGGTAGAAGTCTGTATTCAGGAAAAGGTTCCGGTCGTCACTACTGGTGCCGGTAACCCCGGGCCTCTGGTTAAGCGTTTTAAAGACGAAGGCATCAAGGTAATTCCGGTCGTTTCATCTGTAGCTCTGGCAAAACGTCTAGAGCGTTCCGGTGTCGATGCTCTGATTGCGGAAGGTCACGAGTCAGGTGGTCATGTTGGCGAAATTACCACCATGGTTCTGATTCCGCAGATCGTTGACGCAGTTTCGATTCCGGTGATTGCTGCCGGCGGTATTGCAGATGGCCGTGGTGTTGCCGCTGCCTTTGCCCTTGGCGCCGAAGCAGTTCAAATGGGCACCAGGTTCATTCTTGCCAAAGAATGCCATGCTCATCCGAATTACAAAGAGTCGGTTCTTAAGGCTAAAGATCGTGATACAGTTACAACCGGTGTGACTCTCGGGCACCCGGTACGTGTTATCCGCAATCGTTTGACCAAAGAATATCTTGAAAAAGAATATAAGGGCGCTTCAGCTGAAGAACTCGAAGAGCTCGGTCGTGGCCGTCTGAAAATGTCGGTTGTCGACGGAAATACCGAAGAGGGGTCGGTCATGGCCGGCCAGATCAGCGGTATGCTGAATCGTGAAGAAACAGCGGCCGAGATCATTCAGAGCGTTGAAGCTGATTATTATAAAGTTTTTGAGCGTCTGGAAAAGTTCCGGCCTGTTAAAAAAAGCTGACGCGGAGAACGGAGAGCAGAAGCATGAAGGCATTGATTTTTCCCGGTCAGGGCTCTCAGAAGATTGGCATGGCCAAGGCCATGGTCGAAGCTTTTTCATGGGCTGCTGAAATGGCTGCCCGTGCGGACTCTCTTCTTGGCCGTCGCCTCAGTGAGATCTGTTATAACGGGCCAGAAGAAGAGCTCAAAAAAACAGTTAACACGCAGCCCGCGATTTTTCTGACTTCGGCCATTCTTACCGAGTGGCTGAGAAGAAATGGCTGGAAATACGGTGCAACTGCCGGCCACAGTCTCGGTGAATATAATGCTCTTTTTGCTGCCGATGTCGCTTCGTTTGAAGATCTGATGAAGCTCGTCGACATTCGTGCCCGCGCCATGGAAGAAGCCTGCCCAGCAGGGACCGGCGCCATGAGTGCTGTCATGATGCTTGGTCGCGAAGAGCTTGAGCAGGTTTGCCGCGAGGCTTCGGCTGAAGGCGTCTGCCAGATTGCCAATTACAATTGCCCGGGGCAGCTGGTTATTTCAGGCCTGGCTGCCGCGGTCAAAAAGGCTGGCGAACTTGCGGTTGCCAGAGGTGCACGCAAAGTCGTTCCACTTGAAGTTTCGGGGCCATTTCATTCGCCCCTGATGCAGAGAGCCCGCGACCAGGTTGCCACTGAGCTTGAAAAGATCAACTTCAGCAATGCCAGAGTTCCTGTTTTTTGTAATGTTGATGCGCAGCCAACCATTTCTGCTGCTGAGCTGAAAAGAAAGCTGCTTGACCAGATTACCGGCTCGGTGCGTTATGAAGACATAGTCAATAATATGCTTACTCAGGGTATATCTGAGTTTGTTGAAGTCGGCCCCGGAAAGGTTCTTGCCGGGCTGAACAAGAAGATTGCGCCTTCGGTGAATACCACTTTTGCTACCGACCCGCAGACCCTTGAGCAGCTGTTGCAGGTAAATCAGGCTTCCTGAAAATCAGGCTTGACAAACTCACACTAAAAGCTGTAATAATAGCCACCTGTTATTTTATTACAATAGTTTATACGAGGTAAGCATGAACAGTTCAGAAAACACTGCAGCAGAACGGCCGGTTGCGATTATAACCGGTTCTGCCCGCGGGATCGGTCTCGAAATTGCCCGTGCCATGGGCGAAGCCGGTTACCGTGTAGTTCTCTCTGACATTAACGAAGAGGGACTTGCCAAAGCGAAAGCCGAGCTTGAAACTGCAAAGATGACCGTTGCAACATGCAAAGCTGACGTTTCCAAAGCCGAAGATGCCGAAAAGCTTACCGAAGCTGCCGTTGCAGCTTTTGGTCGCATCGATGTGCTGGTGAATAACGCTGGTATTACCAGAGACGGCCTGCTGATGCGCATGGACGAAGATGCCTGGGATCTGGTTCTCAAAATCAATCTCAAGGGCACTTTTCTGATGTCAAAGGCAGTTGTCAGAACCATGCTGAAGCAGAAGGGTGGCTCGGTTATCAACATTGCATCTGTAATTGGCCTTATGGGTAACGCCGGTCAGGCAAACTATGCAGCCAGCAAGGCCGGTATCATAGGCTTCACCAAGAGCTTCGCCAAAGAATTTGGTCGGAAGGGCATTCGCTCGAATGCAATCGCTCCTGGCTTTATCAATTCTGACATGACTGCTGTTCTCTCTGACAAGGTTAAAGAACAGATGCTGGCCCAGATTCCGTTAAACAGTTTTGGAAATCCCCGCGACGTCGCCAACGCCGTGGTTTTTCTCGCCTCAGACAAGGCATCGTATATCACAGGGCAGATACTGACCGTTGATGGCGGCATGGTAATGTCCTGACCCGTCCGCAAATTTTCAGGAGGAATTATTAAATGAGTAACTATTTTGAAGAAATCAAAAGAATCGTTGTTGACAAGCTCCAGGTCGATGAAAAACAGGTTACCCTCGAAGCCAGTTTTATTGAAGATCTCGGTGCCGACAGTCTTGACACTGTTGAGCTGGTAATGGACCTCGAAGAGCATTTCGAAATCGAAATTCCCGATGAAGATGCCGAAAAACTGAAAACCGTTAAGGACGCAGTTGACTACATTACCAACAAAAAAGGCTGATTGAAATCATAGCTTGCCGGCCGGTTTTTTTTTAAAACCGGCCGGCAGTGTCACTGGAGATCTCAGGTGAAAATTCTGCCACGACTCAAAATTGGTAAATTGCAGCCAAAATATCCGCTTATGCAGGGAGGCATGGCTATTCGTGTCTCTACAGGCAAACTGGCTGGCTCTGTAGCCCGCGAAGGTGGTATTGGCCTCATCGCCGGTTCAGGCATGGAACCAGAAGAGGTGCGCAATGAAATCAAGATTGCCAGAAGTATTGCCAATGGTGGTATTGTTGGTATCAACACCATGGTGGCAGCATCAGGATTTGCTCCGGTGATGAAAGCCGCCGCGGAGTCTGGCATCGATGCTTTGATTGCCGGTGCGGGCTTTTCACGGGATATTTTTGACATTGGTCGCGACTATGATATTCCGGTGGTTCCGATTGTTTCAAGTGATCGTGTTGCTGCTCTTGCCGAAAAACTGGGGGCTTCTGCCGTTGTTGTCGAAGGCAGCGAAGCCGGCGGCCACCTCGGAACCGAGCGCCCTGCCAGGGATATTTTTCCTGAGGTAAAAAAGGCCGTCAGTATTCCGGTTCTTCTTGCCGGTGGAATTATCGACAGACAGGACATAATCGACGCTTTCAATTTTGGCGCTGACGGCGTTCAGGTTGGTACCCGTTTCGCTGCGAGTTTCGAGGCTAATGTTGAAAAATCGTTTCATGACACCTATCTTAAGGCTAAAAAAGGCGATGTTTTTCGCATCATGAGCCCGGTTGGCCTCTGGGGCAACGCTTTGCCGACACCTTTCACCGATAAGGTCGCTGCCGGCACGGCGCATCATCCGACGTGCATGGGCTGCCTCAAGAAATGTTCAAGACGTTTCTGTATCATTCAGGCATTGATAGACGCCCGTGCCGGTGATCTTGAAAAAGGTCTCGTTTTTGCCGGTGAGCATGTTTATCGCATCAACGAGATTCTATCTGTGGCAGAAATTTTCGAGATGTTTTTCAAAGATCTCGAATATCGCAATTAGCCGATAAATCTCTCTTTTCAACAAGTCACTACACCGGTTTCCGGTGATTTGCTATTGACTCAACAGCTCAACTCTGGTACAAACCTTTTGTAACTTTTTTAGACAGACTCAGGAGGCAACAAAATGAAACGCGTTTTTGTCACAGGCATTGGGGCAGTGACCCCGATTGGCATCGGAGTCGACCAGTTTGCAGAAAGCCTCAGGCAGGGCAAAAGCGGTGTCAGTCCGATCAGCTGTTTTGATGCTTCACAGCATACAGTTCAGATTGCCGGCCAGGTGAAGAATTTTGACCCTGAGCAGTACATGAATAAAAAAGAAGTGCGCCGCCATGACCGTTATTCGCAGTTTGCGATGTCGGCCGCTGCAATGGCCGTCAATATGGCTGGTCTCAAAGAGAAGAATTACGATCCTTTCAGAGTTGGCGTTACCGTGTCGACTGGTATCGGCGGTATTCATACCTTTGAAGAAGAATTCGAAACCTGTCGTGCCAGCGGCCCGGGCCGTGTCAGTCCATTTCTTGTGCCAATGATGATCTGCAATATTTCAGCCGGCTGTATTGCCATGGAATATGGCTTCAATGGCCCAAATTACTGTGTAGTTTCTGCCTGTGCATCTGGTCTGCATGGTATCGGTGAAGCTTTTCTCAAAATCATTCATGATGAATGTGACATTATGGTCTGCGGGGGTGCTGAATCAGCGATTACGCCGCTGACCGTTGCCGGTTTTGCCAAGATGAAAGCGTTGTCTACGCGCAATAGCGAGCCTGAAAGAGCCTCAAGACCTTTTGATAAAGACCGTGATGGCTTTGTCATGGGCGAAGGGGCAGGCGTTCTCGTTATTGAGAGCGAAGAAAGTGCCCGCCGTCGCGGGGCCAGGGTTCTTGCCGAAATCAAGGGTTATGGTGCCACTGCTGACGCTCACCATCTGACCGCTCCTCATCCCGAAGGCGAAGGTGGCTATCGCGCCATGATGAAGGCTGTCAATTTCATGAATTTTCCGATCGAGCGCATCAATTATGTTAATGCTCACGGAACCAGTACCCCGCTTGGCGATTTGGCTGAAATGAAAGCCGTACGTCGCGTTTTTGGCGATAAAATTGGCAATGTTACCATCAATGCTACCAAATCAATGATTGGTCACCTGCTCGGTGCTGCCGGTGCGGTAGGTTCTGTGGCTACAATCCTGCAGATGCAGCAGGGTTTCATTCACCCGACCATTAATCTTGAAAACGTTGATCCTGAGCTGCAGGATCTCGATCTTGCACCGCTTTCGCCCAAAAATAGACAGATTGATGGCGGTCTGGTTAACTCTTTCGGCTTTGGCGGGCAGAATGCCAGCATTCTGCTTGCAAGACCAGAATAATTAATAAATTCGAGGGGCTGTTTCGAAACTGTTCGAAACAGCCCCCTGCTTTATTTGGCCATAAAGAGTTAATAAAGATTCTACGAAACCCGCTCTTAAGGCCGTTGAATGTGTGTGTAAAATCCTGCATTCGCTTCAGAATGTACATACAATCAATAAAGCGTTTGCATATTAATGGTTTTTTTGTTTATAATTTTAGTGTGAAGAGGTTGTTGGGTTTTTAACATAGCTTAAGGAGAGGCTCAAGATGGAAATACTCAGAGTCGCATCATCGTCGAATCCGAAGTCTGTTGCCGGCGCCATTGCTGCAGTTCTCGAACAGGACAAACAGGTAGAACTGCTGGCTGTGGGTGCAGGGGCTGTGAATCAGGCAGTAAAATCAATTGCAGTAACCAGAGGTTATGTCGCGCCAAAGGGCATTGAGCTTTATACAATGATCGCCTTTGCCAAAATCGAAATTGATGGAAACGAAAAAACAGCAATCAAGTTCCTTGTCGAAGCACGCTGAATCAGATTTGATACTGCTTCTGTTCAGACTCGCCAACACCGCGAGTTGTTTTATACTCGCGGTGTGTTTTTGTCTGCTGCTGCTGCAACCGGTACCCCTTGAGGCTTCAATCAATGCCGGCCGCATTTACCAACTGCAGCAGAAGCTGATAGATAACCCCCGTGATATTGAGGCACATCTGAATCTCGCCATGGAATACAGCCTTGCCAATAACTTTGTTAAGGCGGTCGAGGCTTACTTTGTGCTGCTGAGAATTGATCCTGACAATTTTCATGCCTATAATAATCTTGGTATTCTTTATAAAAAGAGCGGTCAGTATCGCGACAGCCTGCACTGCTACAAACAGGCCGAGAGGATCAACCCCGATTCTTACTGGGTTCCGTATAATATGGGTTTGTGCTATGAAGCCATGGGCCGTATGCAGGAAGCCCGTGAAAGTTATGGCAGAGCCCTGTCGCTGAACCCTTCGTTTGCTCAGGCGCTGCAAAGACTGCGCGCTCTTTCTGAGGGCGGCGACAATGTTCCTCAGCTTCCGGGTCTTGAAGAGTCGCAGATTTACCTTGTCGATTCGGCTACCGGCCAGCCAAAAGCCTACGGCGGGCAACCTGCTGCTGACACGAAAGTTGAACCGGTTAAACCCGTGCAGACTGCGGCTTCTCCAAAAGTCGATCTGCAGAAGCCGCCTGAGCCCGCCGAAAAAATCTCTGAACGCCTTGCCAAAGAAAAAGAGAAGGGCAAAGAGGGCAAAAAGTTTCGTACCAACCGCAAGGGAGCCGGCGCAAGCATTTTTAATCAGGCTATGGATGCGCTCGATGCCGGTAATGTCGAAAAGGCCCTCGACCTTTATGTGACCTGCATTCTGGCCGAACGCGATTTTCTTGCCGAGCCCGAAAATGGTCTGATTAAAAAAGGCCTCGAATATCTTAAAGAGCGCCCGAACCGTATGCAAAACGGTCAGTTCTATCGTGGTCTGCTGATTTATATCTCTGGTAACCTCGACCTGGCCGTGCCCGATTTGAAAAGCTTCCTCGAAACCAGCGGCGGCGCGAAAAAGAATGCAAATTCGCAGTTTGTCGAAGAAGCTGCAAGAATTGTCGAGCGCTATGAAGCCGAGCAGGCCGAACGCGAAGCCAAGGCCAAAGAAAGGGCAGACGCGCTGACTGCTGCACAGATGGCTGCGGCAGCCCAGACACCGGTTGCCAGCGGCAGCGAAGAGTCGGAGCGGCCGCGTCCCAGTGATTTTGTCCTCAAGCGCATGAGCGTTGAACAGATTGTTGAAGAGGCTGACCGCTTGAGCCGAGAAAGTCGCCTTTCTGATGCAGTGGCCGTTCTCGAAACCGGTCTGGCTTCATCTCCTGACGATCTGCAGCTGTTGATGAAGAGTGCGAATGCTTATACAGACATGCTGCTTCTCAAGGGTGACCAGGAAGCCGGAAAAATGGCTCTTGCCAGGTTTGAAAAGATTTTTGCCAAGGCCCCGCCGAATTCACGTGAATGGGCGGTTGCCCAGGAAATGATTGCCGAGCTGAAAAAGCGAGTTCGTTAACCGGTTTTTACCATCGCAGACTGTAACCAGCCTGTAACTGGTCATCCCAGCCATAGTTGCGGTAAGTGCGCAGGTTTCTATACCAGGCAAATTCAAGAGTGAATTTTTCGCCGGGTGCCAGCCTGATTCCGAGAATCATGTCGAGAGTGTCCTTGTCATCGCCACCAAGAACTTCGCCGGCAATTTCGCCGATGACCGAAACATGTTTCGTGGCTTCATAGCTCAGGCCCATGCGATAGAGAAAGCGATCATCTTCGCCTTCTGAATCAATTACAGTGCCCAGTTCAAGGTTGCCGGTCGCCCGGTCAGTTTCACTGGTGGTAACGCAGCCGAACAGTTTGAGCTCATCACTGTTTTTTGAGCCGGCCGGCAGCATATTGTCGGGGTTGCCGGTGGTAACGGTTGTCACTGCACCGTAGGCAAAGCGGTAGTAACTTTTGTCAGGCAGATAGGTCGCTTTCATGCCGATTTTCATGTTTCCGAGACCGGTATTGCTGTCGGCATAACCGCCGAAAGTTCTCGGAGCACTTAGTTCCCAGTCGTGAATCGGCACTGTTATCGCCCATTCGGCCCATTTGCCGACCCAGTTAACTGATGATTCAAAGGTTGATACTGAGCCTTTTTCGGTTGAGTGAAAGCTGGTGCCCAGGCTACTGGTGAGTTTGTGATACTTGTATCTGGAGCCGAGAATTATCTGTTCAGGCTCGAATTTGTCGGCGGTGACTCCGACGAAAAAGCCCCCGAGGCCCTCTGAGTTGAGGGCATTGCGCGGCGAAGGCTTGAGCAGACCTGGCTTTTTCACCGGTTGCGGTTTGTAGTCGCCGAGTGAATATATTTCGTAGTCTGAGAAAGCCGGGTTATATTTTGGCGCTGCCGAAGCCTGTGTTGGAGCCATAAACAGACCGGCAGCAAGAAGCCCTGCCAAAATGACGTTCAAAGCGGTTGCTGATTTGAGTTTTTTACAGATTGGCAACAAAGTTTTTCAGCCTTTCTGAATGTGGGAATGCTTCAGGGCCCTGTGCCAGGCCCTGCAGAATTTTCTGGGCTTCTTTGCGGTTGCTGGCATTGTTTTTCTGCAGATACATAAGCACGTTTATCTGGGCCTGATAGAATTCATGTTCGCGCCGTGAAGGTTCAATTTTTGTTACTGCCTGGAATTCGGCGAGAGCTTTGCGGTATTCGCCGGAAAACATGTAGACAAGACCAAGATTTGAATGGGCGTCAACATCCATCGGGTCGACTTCAAGCATACGCTGCCAGATTTTTTCGGTACGGCCAAGAATGTTGAATTGTGCGTCTGGTTTGGGCTGGCCCTTGACCAGTCGCCACTGTTCAACAGCTTTGTCGGCCTGGCCGCCAAGCCAGTAGAGGTTTCCGAGGGCCAGGCGGGCGAGTGAATCTTTCGGGTGACTGACGGTTGCATTGGCATAGGCTTCGAAAGCATCTTTAAAATTACCCTGAACTGTATGCATGAACCCCAGGTTCAGCAGAATATCGAGGTTTTTCGGGTTTTCCTGGCGGGCTTTGGCCAGCTCAAGCAGTGCTTCTGAAATGAATCCGCGCTCTGCTGAATCAAGAGCTTTGGTAACAAGACCATCAGCTGGATCAGCCTTACGTTCGGCAACTTTCTCGGTGGTCTTCAGAGAAAACTTTTCGGCTTTGAGCTCGGCTGGCAGAGAGTATTTGCTGCTGCGGTCGCCGAGACCCTGCAGTTTTCTGACTACCCACTGCTTGTCTCTGTTGGTAAGAGTCTGGGCAGTGACCTCGCGGCGCAGGGGTGAAACCGGCGTCGGTGTAGATACGTTACCGAATCTTTCCAGTTGTTTGAGAACCCACATTTTATCTTCGAGGGTCATGGTATTTTTACCGTATTCGGCTATTGCCTGCTCTTCTTCGGGGCGTGGCTTAACTTCGACCTTGCGGTCGGCGTCACTCACTTTTCTGACCATCTGGTTCTTGACTTCAAGGGCGTCTTCAACCGATGGATACTGTGCCGGTGCCATCATTTTGGTAATTTCCCAGATTTTTTTGCGGGCATGCCGGCGAATAGAAGAGTCGGCAGGAGCTTTTGCATAAAGAGTTTCGTAGATATCACGGGCTGGCTTGAGCCGGTTGAGGCGAATGCGGGTCATGCCGAGCAGCGCCATGCTTTTATAGTAATCGGGCTTCAGGCGCAGGGCCGCCAGGGCATAGCTTTCGGCTGATTCAAAGCGTTTTTCTTCATAGGCAAGCAGGCCCAGGTAGTAGCGTGGTTCCGGGTCTTTTTCGTTAAGTGCCTGCGCCCGGTCAAAGTATTCTTTCGCTTTTTCGGCTTTACCGAGCTTGTGATGCATTTTGCCGAGGCTCATCTGCAGCGGGAAATGATCGGTCTTAAGCTTCTCAGCTCTTTCCCAGGCTGCCAGAGCCGGCAGATTCAGGCCGGCTTCAGCGTACATCTGACCGAGGGCAAAGTGAGGTTCAAACCTTTCTGGGGCAAGGCGCTGACATTCAAGGTACTTTTCTTTGGCACGGGTAACCAGGCCCTTGGCCCTGAACGCCTGTGCTTCAGCCATCAGTTTCTCGATCGGTGCCGGTGACTTTATTTCGGGCACCGGCAGTTCAGCATGGCGCTCATGCGCAAGTTTCAGCTTTGCATGCAGGTCTGCAACCACTTTATGCAGAACTGACTTTTCAGTGAGCTTGCCACGCAGATTCTCTAGAGTGGCGATGGCTTCTTCGGCATTCTGAGTTTTGGCCAGACTGATCGACTTGAAAAGCAGAGCTTTGTGATGTGATGGATTCTGGGCGATAACGGCATTAAAAGCCGAAATTGCCGCCTGGTAGTTCTGAGTTATGTAGTTTGCCAGGCCGAGATTGTAACGGGCAAGCAGATAATTCGGCTTGATTTCGAGAGCCCGGTTGAAGGCATCGATTGATTTCTGTACTTCGCCGGTTTTGAAATGAACCCAGCCGAGAGTGTGGTAAAACTCCGGGCGCAGGCCATCAACAGCAAGTGCCTGCCTGATGTATTTAAGCGCGATGTCGAGATTCTCGACTTTTGTGGCCATGATGTATGACAGTCCGTTGAGAGCTTCGGCATGGTCTGGTTGAACTGCGATGGCTTCGTCAAAGCATTTTGCCGCATCGTCGATTCTGCCCATTTCCATGTAGCAGTGGCCAAGAATTGCATGAATTTCGGCAATGTCAGGGTGCTGAGTGCGCAAATAAAGCAGTCTTCGCACCGCTTCAGCATGGTTGCGCATGCTGACCAGCTGTTTTACTTCACGCAGCTTGGGAAAAACGTCTTCAAGTCTGGTTTCGGCATCTTTGCCGCCAATGCCGGGCATATCCTTGACATACTGTTCGACTTCGACCATTTTTTCGGTCTTTGCAACAGCAGTAACTTCAGACGGATTATCGCGGCGGGCAATCTGGTCCATCAGAAAGGTGATGGTTCTGATCGCTTTTTTTGCCTGTTCACTCTTCGGCGGGCTGTCTTTCAGCACCTGCCGCATCTGCTCGAGAGCTTCTTCAAGGTAGTTCTTTTCGGCGAGAAGAATGGCGCGTGTGTAACGGCCCTGAACAAAGTCAGGTTTGAGTTCGAGCGCCCGCTCAATATTGCGGATCGCTGAATCGGTCTCTTTTTTGCGACCATTGGCGATTGCAAGAACATAGAGGGAACGGGCGATCTCGTCTTTGAGTTTGCGCGTTTTAAGCTCGGCTTCGACTGCCTCATCGCTTTTGCCGGCATCGAGAAGGCGGCCGGCATTGGCGGCAAGGTCTTTAAGCAGCGTTTCTCTGATCAGAATTGCCTGTTCTATGGCGACTGTAGCCTGGTGGTAGACCTTTAGCTGCAGAAAGGTGCTGCCAAGTCTGAACCAGTTGTCGGCAGAAGACGGATTGATCTTGGTTGCCTTTTCGAACGAAACGACCGCTGCCTTGAAATCTTTGCGTTTATAGGTAAGAACACCGTGCATAAAGGAAGCCTGAGCGAGATTGCTGCGCAGAGCCGCCATTTTGCGGGCGGTTGCAACCGCCTGATCGTTCATCCCCTTTGAGCGCTGATCAAGAAAGATATCGCGGTACTCGTTAAGCTTCTTTTCAATGGCTTCGATCAGGCGGGCGGCATAATCTTCGGCTTCAGTGCTGTGATTGAATTCATAACTGAGGCCGGCAATATGAAACAGGGCGCGCTCATGTGCCGGGTTGAGTTTAAGGCACTGACGCAACGCATTATAGGCTTCCTTGCGTTTATCTGCCTTAAGACTGGCATATCCCAGCAGAAAGTAGCTCTGAGCGTCGCCGCCATGCAGGCGCACTGCCCGGGCAAACTTTTCGGCTGCGGCCGGATAACTTTTTTCGGTCAGCAGTTTGCTGCCTTCTGTTATCAGCTGCTGGGCCGTTTCCTGCTTTTTTTTCTGCTGATCACGACTCTGATTGGCAAGAATCTCGCGATTGCGCCCGTCGATCGAGAGCACGATAAGATCCTGAGCGCGTCTGCCTGCCGGGTGATCCTTCGGAGCGTCCTTGATGATACCGCGCCCGACATTCATCGCTTCATCCCATTTGCCTGCGGTATAGAGAGATTCCATTCGCGCCAGCGACTGTGAGATGCTTTCTTCGAAAATAAAGTCCATTGCCGCCGGAAGATGCACCGGCAGCAGAAAAGCAAGGAGGATCGTTGCCTTTATTATTCTCTTTATCATAATTCAGGAATAATATCGGCAGATGCAGGTTTTGACCTGAATAAAAAATCAGGGGCCCGGTGCGGCCAATTCGGCTTTAAGTTTTTCGAGTTCTCTGAAGCCCTTGTAAACATCATGAAAGCCCGGCGAGTAAGTGAGCCCGACAAGAACCTGCCCCAGTGCTTCAGAATTGCGGCCGGCAGCCTTCAGGAAAAGGGCGAATTCAAGCCTGAACTGTTCCGAAGCCGGGTCAAGCTGCAATGCCTGCTGATAAAACATTTCTGCTTCAACAGCGTTTCTTTTTCGGCTTAACCTGGCCAGATTTATAAAAAACAGAGCTTCGTTCGGGTTCAGTTCGGTTGCCTTTATTAGACATTCAAATGTGACTTTTGGCTCATTGCTGGCCATTTTGGCATTTGCGAGCAGTGAATAAGCGTTGGCATTGCGGGGATTTTCCCTGACGAACTTTTCGAGCAGGTCGGTTGCAGCGGCCAGGTTGCCGGAGCGAAGAAGTTCGTCGGCTTCTAAAATGATTGTCTGCTGCCACAGACTGATCGGGGCAGTTACCAGAAGCATTACGGCAATCAACAGCACGATGCTGCCGGTTGTTGCTGCCAGAACTTTCGAAGACTTTCTTTTTTCGGGCCCGAAATGCGTGGCAAGCATGCCCGCAACTGCAACTGATATGAGAAGCGAAGTTGGCAGAATTCGTGATGAAAAGCCGCTTAAATTCTGAATCAACAAAGATGTAAAAACAGCTGTGAAGATGGCCTGATGCGTGTGATCTGGCCGACTGTTCCAGGCGGTTTTGAAAAGAAAAATCGCGGTCAGAGCAAGAATCGCGGCCGAAAGAAAACCGGTTTCGATCATGCTATGAATGAATTCATTGTGAGCATTCATCGGGTAATCGCCGCCAACGATGCGGTAGCGCGGGTAAACCTGATTGAAGCTGTGCAGGCCATGACCGGCGATCGGAAAGCGCTTCAATGCCGCAAAAATACCCTTGTTTATGAGAGTGCGCTGCGCAAAAGTCATATCCTGAGGATTACCGATGCTCAAAAAGCGCATCTTGAAGGGTCCGATAAAAAATACGGCAGTAAGAATCAGGCCAACAAGTAAAAGTGGTCGCCAGAAACCTGGGTTGAGAGGTGCCTGGCATCGAAATATGAGAACAGCAGCGGTGAAAAGCCCGGCAGCAAGACCAATCCAGCCGCCGCGACTCAGAGTCGTGAAGATGGCAAGGCCTTCAAGCAGAATGGCAGTCCCCGCCAGAACCCGTTCAGAACGACTGCTGGCATTGAGCAGAAGGCCGAGGCTGAGAATGAAAAGAGCGGCAAGAAATGCGGCAAAAACGTTCGGGTCAGTAAAAATGCCTGCGCATCTGGTGCGAAACAGGCTGCGCGCAGCCGGGTCGAGCCAGGTAAGCGGAATGGGCGGTGCTTCGATGTATTCGTGAACGGCGATAACCCCATGGATGATGCCGGCCCAGGCTGCTGCCCGGTAAAATACTGAGTTGTTACCTGCAGATGTGAGAAGAGCAGCAATAACCAGACTGACCAGCCCGAGTGCGGCAGCTTTGATAAATACCGGCCACGAAACAGCGGGGTCGACCGATACCCAGACGCTTCTGGCGGCAAGAAAAAGCCAGACCAGAATCATAAACACTACAGAGCGCATTTGAATGCTCAGGTTGAGCTGCCGCCTCAATAGTTGCAGCCCCAACCATACTGCCCCTGCTCCTGAGCTTATTTCGAGCAGAAAAGTGGCGTGCAGTTCACTGAAAAAATATAGAAAAGGAAAAACAAGCACCACCAGCCAGGCGGCCAGTGGTGCTGAAATTCGCTTAATAAAGGCAGGTTCTGAGGTCATTCAGAATCTTCAGTTTCTTCTTCGTTGTCTTCTTCTTCGGAAGCTTCAGTTGGTTTGGCAGTGTCGGCCGGCTTTTTTGCTGCTTCTGGAGTCTGTTCAGACAGTTCCTTTTTTGTGGGTTCAGTTTTTTCAAGAATTATCCACTGGTTGGCCAGTTCGCTCATCGTCAGAATGCACTGGCGATAATTCTGGTAGGCGGCATCACTCAAAAATTCATCTTCTCTGGCGATGAAGCGGTCTGAATAGATCAGCTGCCGGCCGTTCTGATTGAGATTCGACATGAAAGCCAGTGCCGGCGATACGTGCTGATACTGCTTGTTCCAGGTAACCCAGTTGAAGTTTTCAGGCATTTCAAAAACTATGGTCTGCTGATTTTCTTCTGTTGCCCAGTACTGCATCGGGTAAGTGCGGGTTGCAAGGCTGGCAGAGCCTGAATCATAGTTTACCCAGAAGTTGGTGAAGGTCATGATTTTGTCTGAGGCCAGCTGAGCTGCTTCGGGTATGGTGTATTTCAAGGTCAGCACCGCCGGTCCGTTGAGATCGTTCATGTCAGAGAAGCCGAAACTCTGCAGAACTGCACGCGGATGCACCTTTTTAACGCGGCGCTCAGCGTAGTTCTGCTTTTCTTTCTCTTTGATCGACTTCAGCTCACGAATGCCGGCTTCGTATGGGCCGCGGTAAAGAAGCGATTCCTGCACATCCATGTTGCCGTTTTCGAGAATCTTTACCATCACCGTGCGGTCAAAGCGGTTCCAGTCGAAGGTTTGACGGGGCAGGGTGTCATAAAAGAACTTGCCGCCGGCAGCATCGTGAAAAACAGCGACTGCCCCCTGCAGGTAGGTCGGAATATATGAGAAAGGCAGGTATATCGAGCCACCGTCTGTGTAAAACGGCTGGCCGTCAATGACAATTTTCAGAATGGTTTCTTCAGCAAGACCAAGGTTGCTGTGATCTTTGACGGTAACCAGTTCGCGTTTCCCTGCCGAGAAGCCGGGATATGATTCGATACCTATTTTCTGTAGAGCAAAATGCAGCAGAGCGAGATTCGACTGAACGTTGCCGTATTTTTTGGTGAGAGTCACATTCGTCGATATCGGCTTGAAGCTGCCCATTTGAGCGATTCCCATGCCGACATCGCGAATGTCTTTATTGATCGTTTCGTAGAGTCTGCAGACTTTCTGGTAGGCGGTCATTTTGTCGCTGAGTCTGGCTCTGGTGATAAAATCATCGAGCAGGGCCGGTGTCGGGCGGGCGGCATCATAGGCCTCGGCAAGCTTTTTTGCTGTTGTTTCCCAGCTGTATGGCTGATAAATTACGACTCTCGGAAAAATGCGACTGCGCGCCAGCATGTTCTGCTCAGGAATGAAACCTTTGGGGTCAGAGAAAATCCACTTCCAGACTTTTTTGTCGCTCTGGCTTTTCTCATGAAACTTCGGGGTATTTTCTCCGGTCCACTGCATCTGCAGCTTGTTCAGCTGCATACTGGCCGGAAAAGTTACCGACAGTTCTTCATGCAGAACCGGTTCTCGTTCACCGAAGGTGTTTGAGAGGGTAAATGGCTGCACTTCATCGATGCCCGAAAGTTCGCGAACGAAGCTGTAGTCGATGATGCTGCCGATATCGACTTTTTTGAGAGCCATTTTGAATTTTTTGATTCTGGCGTATTCGGGAGTGCCAGACAGAAGGGATTCGTCAGAGATCGCATCGTCGGTAACGTGATAAACCTTGCCTTCGGGTGAGTAGGTATGGGCATACTCAAGCTCGCAGGCTTCGCGATCGGTGTAATAGTAGAAAGACTGATTGGCCATTTCCAGCCCAGGTTCTTTGAGAATCTGTATTATTTCACGGGTTCTGATGACGAGTTTGTTTTCTGAAACGTATTCAAGGTCATTAAGGCGATAAAGAGTTACGTAATCGGCATTCTGAAAAAGTGCCGGATCGGGCAGGGTCTTGAGAATGCCACTTGCTACCGGTTCGGTAATGCTGGCGACGTTTTCAATTTCGTCCCCTTTGCGCACTTTTGAAATGAGGATGTGGGCAACTTCAGCTTCTTTGAATTCACGCAGGCCATGGTTAAGCTCTTCAAAAGTTATTTTGCCGTCGGTGATTTCCTTGAGGCGGCCGACGATTTCTTCACCTTCGTTGAGATAGAGAACGTCGGCACTGGCGGCAAAAGTAACTGCAAGAGCAAGAATAAGAGTTATCAGCAGCTTTTTCATTTGCTGTCTCCTTCGCTGGTGAGTGGTTCGGTGGCAGAGGCGTTAACTGCAGCATCAACGGTAGCAGATGCGCTCTGAGCGGGTTCAGGTTTTGCTTCGTTCTCTTCAAGAAAGATTTTCTGTTTTGAAGAATGGGCGATTCTTTCGAGGTCATTCTTGAATGCCTGGTAATCGGCCACCGGCACGATTCTGCGTGGGAAAGCCAGTTTCCGGCTGATGTTAATGGTGTCGCCCTGCTGGTCATAAATGATTTCGAATTCGACATACGGGCTCTGAACTCTGAGAGCCGGTGGCAGAAACTTGACGTTGAAGGTTTCTGGCAGCTTGATCGAGACCTGGTCGGTTCGCAGGCGCGAGGTGCTGTATTGAATGTCGTAGCGCCTTTTCTGCAGACTGACTTCAGAGAACCCGAGCTCGAAATATGGCACTGAAAAGATCATATATCGCCCTGATTTGGTGGCGAAACGATTGAGAGTATAGGCCGAGCGGGCTTTGAATTGAGTATTGAAGTCGAGCGGATCGGTGTGGGTGGCGATTTCGAGAACATAATCAGCGGTCAGGGCCGAAACCGACTCTCTGATCTGCCTTTCGTATTCTTCAGGCTTGAGGTTGCGGGCAGATTCGCGAAAGCTTGCTTCAGATGAGCCATTCTGCGTGCTTTCGAAGTCGATGCGGGTCGTACCATCGGCTGAGAGAGTAATGTTGCGGGTAACATGCACGGCATTGTCTTCGGGCGGGGGAAGAGGCACCTGGTTACGGGTGCCAAGCATGGTGTTGTCGGCAATCGTGTCGTGGTCGTCAGATCTGAAGTAGGGGTAGCGGTAATCGGTTGCGGTCGAATCAAGATAGAAGATGCGACCGTCGAGATGCACTTCGGTGATGCAGTGATTGTCGTCGAACACCGAAATATCTCTTACGGCTTTGCCGGCATCGTTGGTTCTGACGCCAACCGGGTAAGCTTCGACGCCAATGTGCTTGAGCATGGTGGCGAGCAGCATGCCCTTGTCGGTGCAGTCGCCATAGCGGTTTTTCAGAGTTTCCTCAGCCGGGTGTCCGACCTGGTTGCTGGCGAGATTGCCCTTGATCGAGATGTATCTGATCTCTTTCTGGCAGAAAAGGTAGAGACGGGCAATTTTCTCGTTCAGATCTTTAGCGCCTTCGATGAGTTCATCGACCTTTTTCTTGACCATGTCTGTCAGCTGAAAGCGTTTTTCAAACATTGGTTTGAGCTTGTTGTGAACATAGGTGAAATCTTTGTGCAGGCTGTAATAGACGCACGGAACGACGTCGCGGTAGGGCGGCATGAACGGCTCAGAAATGACTGGGGGCAGGTCAGTCATTTTCCAGGTGTAGATGACCGAATCGACCGCTTCGATTTTTTCGGGTTTCGCCAATTCTGCCGGGCAGTTATAGGCGACATAATGCAGTTCTTTTTCGTGCGGAACGCTGACTCGCAATATCGATTCACCGACCGGCGCGCTCCACTGGAAATAGTTGCGGCCCTGAAAAAGGTTTGGGTCGAACGGGTTATATTCTTCGGTTTCGTAGCAGTAATCGACAAGGCTGCCGACTGCCACTTCAGGAATAGTGAAGCTGAGTTCCTGATACTGGTCGAAGAAGACGCTGCCTGAAGTGCCCTTTGAGATTTTTATCTGATCGGGTTGCAGGTTGTGAACAGTGCCGTCAGGCAGCAGACACCTGGCGTGCAGAACCCTGATTCGCTCGCGGTTCGGGTCGAAGCTGAGCGAAACCTGGGCTTCCCAGAGGGCCTCTTCTTTGGCGATATAAGAAATGCTGCGGTAACGCGAAAGGTTGGTGCCATCCTTGCGGTGCTGGTAGTTACCTTCTTCGCTGACCAGTATCGACTGAGCATCGGGGAATTTGTTCAACAGTTCAAGAGCTCTGGGCATAAAAGCAGCGAGGTCGCTGCTGTCGGTTGCCATGTTCTCTTTTTTCTGTTGGCGAGCGCTGAAGCTGATGTTTTTTATGTCATTTCTTGCCAGTTCGGTTGTTTCAGAGCCGAGCTGCATGATGACCGTGTCGTTTCTGTAAGTTACCTTGTCCGCTTCCTGGGTAGAACCATCTGAAAGGGTTACTACTGCAGAATTTCCTGTGTTGACCAGAACTAGAAAACAAAGGAAACACATCAGGGATGCTCTGATAATCGTTTTCAATGTGTGCCTCCGACAGATTTGTATGTTGCAATTATAGTGATAAAAGGCATGGATTAAAAGCAAAATCTGTAAGAATGACCGTTTGAGCTAAAATAAAACAGGCGCTGCCTTTAGGGGCAGCGCCTGCTGAAAGACGTTTAACGATTATTTGGGTGCATTAACCGGGTTGCCGGCGGCTACCCAACCGTCGATACCTTCCGGGTATTCGATCAGGTTAGTATAACCAAGCGATTTGAGGTGGGTATAGAGCTTGTGGCTGGCAGGGCACTTGAGGTTGGCGCAGTAGGTTATTACCAGTGACTCTTTGTTGGGAAGGACTTTAGCGATTTCTTCGGCTTTAGATTCCGCATTGAGTGACTGGGCACCCGGGATTCTTCTGCCATCATCATATTTACCTGATCTGGCATCGAGAATGGTAAGGGGAACGCCGCTGCTGATAAGGGT
>ENA-UOWO01001170-UOWO01001170.1-activated-sludge-metagenome-genome-assembly--contig:-NODE-1170-length-35914-cov-12.908949_pt1 | contig 35914 bp, 23 predicted proteins | sample MGYA00238148_ERZ761564 | MGnify/ENA primary metagenome ERZ761564 (study PRJEB28885, sample SAMN05720194) | activated sludge metagenome | isolation source: Anaerobic digester | place: USA... | reverse complement strand
TCGGGGACAGGGATTCGAACCCTGGACCCACTGGTTAACAGCCAGTTGCTCTACCGCTGAGCTATCCCCGAATAAATTTTCAAAAAAAGTATAGCAATTTTTATACTCTCCCGCAAGTGCTTCTATTTTAAACTACTTAACCATTTCATTAGTCGATGATGCGGTTTTATCAATTGAAATTAATTCCACTTCAAAAATTAAGGCACTGTTAGGGGGAATAGCGTTTCCAGCACCTTGCGCGCCATAAGCTAAATCTGCTGGAATAAACAATTTTCTTTTTTCACCAACCTGCATACCAACAATTCCCTTGTCCCAACCCTGTATAACTTGACCCACACCAATCACCACCTGAAACGGTTGTCCACGATCCACACTGGAATCAAATTTTGTACCATTGGTTAAGGTACCTACATAATGCACGGTAATTGTATCGCCCGGCTGAACTTTTTGAGCGCCATTACCAGGACTAATTACTTGCGCCATCAATTCAGTAATCTCTTGCGATTGAGAATTAGTTACACCAACTTGGTTGCTTTGATTGTTATTCATAGGTAAATTATTATCTATTTGCTCTTTTGACACACACTTTTCTGTTTTGGTCATGCTATCTCTTTTTTCCAGCTTAATTTGAAAACCCAAAACACCCAACACTAAATAACCAACCAAAAAAAATGCAACTAACGCTAAAGTAATAATAAAAAATGTCTTCATAATTTTAATAATCCAATAATTTTCTCATACCTTCGCTTTCTTCAATTCTTTCCAAAGCCTTGGCTTCAATCTGACGAATACGCTCTCTGGTCACACCAAACTCCAAACCCACTTCTTCCAAGGTGTGTGCCACACCATCTTCCAAACCGAAACGCATTTCCAAAATTTTCTGTTCGCGAGGTGTCAGGTCGGCAATAATTTCTTGAATATGATCACGTAAAAGTTCCAAAGATGCAGCCTTGGATGGAGTAATGGTTTTCAAATCTTCCAAAAAATCTCCCAATTTAGAATCATCGTTGTCATCGTTACCCACCGAGGTTTCCAAAGAAACTGTTTCTTGCGAAATTTTAATTATATGTCTAATTTTATCCACTTCCTCGCCCATTTCTGCGGCAATTTCTTCTGGTAAAGGTTCACGACCTAAATCTTGAATCAAGCGCCGTTCAGCTTGTTGAAACTTATTAATTGTTTCCACCATGTGCACTGGAATACGAATAGTACGTGACTGATCGGCCAAAGCGCGAGTAATAGCCTGTCGAATCCACCAGGTGGCATAAGTCGAAAATTTATACCCTTTGCGATAATCAAATTTTTCCACCGCCCTAAACAAACCAATATTTCCTTCCTGAATTAAATCCAACAGAGTCAGACCACTACGGCCAGCAAATTTTTTGGCAATTGAAACCACTAAACGTAAATTTGATTCCACTAATTTGCGCACTGCTTCTTTGTCACCTTTTTCCTTACGCTTTGCCAGAACTGTTTCTTCGTCGCTTTTTAATAAAGGTACTTTACCAATTTCGCGTAAATACATTTGAATTGAATCAGCTGAAATATCTGATAAATCCATCCGTCGTTGATCACTGCCACCCAAACCCATTTGCTGTAAAACATCCTTGCGTTCTTCTTTTTTGCCCAAAATACTCAGCTCTCTCTCAACCACCTGTACGCCCTGCCGTTCAAAATTTACTAACAATGTTTCGTAACGATCAATATATTCTTCTAAATCAGGCAAAGCGTACAAAACCTCGTCTTCAGTCACAAAACCACGTGAACGGCCTTTTTTTAACAAAAGTTTAATTTTATCCTCATCGGCTACTGGTTTAATCAAAGACTGATTCTTTTCGGGCTTCTTTTTTACTATAACACTTTTTTTGCCTTTTTTTTTCTTAAAAAAATTTTTCTTCTTCTGTTTAAAACTTGAAGATTTTTTTTTGAAAATCTTCTTCTTTACAATACTTTTTTTTGCAGCGTTTTTTTTGTGTTTTTTAAAAACTTTTTTTGACACCACAGGACGTCGTTTGATTGAATTTTTAATTCTTTTTTTTATCATAATAAAACTACCCTAAAAATGTTAATTAATTTTGGCAAATTCCATCAACAACCTATTAGCCAATTCCATGTTGTTATTTTGTTCGGCTGTTTTAATTTGCTGCTGTAAAATTGTTCGCCGTCGCGATAAATCTTGATTTTTTAGATAAAAAGCTGCCGCATCAAATTCATGCGCCACTTCTCTGGGAGTCATTTCAACAAATTCAGTTTCGGCCAACAACACCAATCCTTCAAAAAAACTTTCTAACACTTCGTTTTTATTCATTTTCAACTCTGTACGTAAAAATTCCAAGGACACACTCCTCTCTTTAGTATAGTAAATTATTAACTTTTTGTAAAACTCACGTGCCAAGCCTTCAAAATAATTCTCTGATATCTGCGCAATGGCTTGTTCCAAAAGTCGCACATCAAAAAGCATCAAAGCTAAAATTCTTTCCATTACCGAAAGATAGCGCGATTGTAAACTTTTTCCAGACGCACTCGCGACGACTGGATGTTTTAATTTTTGGTTACTATATTTTTCAGCTTTAAGTTTTGAAATAGCCTGTCGTAAAGCCCCCTCATCAACCGCTAATTTTTCCGCTAACTGCTTTAAATAATAATTTTCAGTCAAGGGATCGGTTAATTTGGCAATCCACGGCAATAAAACTTTGGCCACCTTTCTTTTTTCTTCCAAAATTGTCACATTCCGATCGTTCAATTCCTTAACAAAAAGGTATTCCATAATATCACGCGCGCCATTCACAGCCGTCAACCAAGCTGGTAAATTTTGATGAATCAATTCATCGGGATCTTTTATACCATCCGGTAAGACAATTACCTTAACATTCAGTTCTTCTTGCCACAATAAACTAATTCCCCGCATACCAGCTATTGCGCCAGCTGCGTCTGCATCAAAACAAATGGCGACTGTATCACAATAACGTTTAATGGTTTTTATTTGTTCCACGGTTAACGAAGTACCCGAAACAGCCACCACATTTTTTACCCCGGATTCAAAAGAAGAAATAGCATCCATATTACCCTCCACTAAAACCAAAAGATTATTTTTTTTGGTCATTTCTTTTGCCTTATCTAGGGCATACAAAACTTGCGACTTATTATAAATCAATGTCTGCGGACTGTTAATATATTTTGCGCTTTCTGTGGCACTCATTGCCCGCGCAGTAAAACCAACTATATTTCCATGATAATCACTAATGGGAAAAATTAATCGCGCACGAAAACGGTCATAATAATTTGGACTGCCACCTGTTTTTTCTACCACCAAACCCGATTGTTTTAATTCATAATCATTAAAACCACGGCTTTTCAGATACTGACCAGTGGCTTGCCAGCTGTCTGGTGCATAACCCAACTTAAATTCTTGAATAGTTTCCATCTTTAATTTTCTTTTCTCCACTAAATATCTTAAAGCCACACCTCCAGCTGGTTGACGTAACTGTGTTGTAAAAAATTCAGTCGCAACCTTGTGCAAATCCAAAAGCCTAGTTTTTAAATTGCTAATTTGTGGATCCTGTCTGACAATTTCTACCCCAGCCTTGGCAGCCAAAATTTTTAGTGCTTCTGGAAATTCAATATTTTCAATTTTCTCTAAAAAACTAAACATATCGCCTGATTCACCACAGCCAAAACATTTAAAAAACTGTTTTTCGCGAGAGACCATAAAAGACGGGGTTTTTTCATTATGAAAAGGACATAAACCCTTAAAATTAGCACCTGACTGCCTTAGGGGCACAAATTCGCTAATTACATCCACAATGTCAAGTTTAGCTTTTATTTCTTCAGTTTGAGACATCATATAGTATAACTTTAGCACTCAAAACTTAAATTGACAATCAATTATTTTTTCAGTATAGTTAATGAATAATACGAGATGGAAGGGTGGCAGAGTGGTCTAACGCGACAGTCTTGAAAACTGTTAGGGATGAAAGTCCCTCGTGAGTTCGAATCTCACCCCTTCCGTATTTAAAAAAATACAAAAATAAAGTTTAATAGTATTTATGGAGAGATGGCCGAGTGGCTTAAGGCGGCAGGTTGCTAACCTGTTGTATGTCTTTTTGGGCATACCCAGGGTTCAAATCCCTGTCTCTCCGTTTTTTAAAATCAGCGCACAAAATATATCTTGCATTAATTGTTTTTTTTGGTTACAATAATTACAATCAAAAAAATATTCTATGGCGCCATCGTCTAATGGTTAGGACACCAGGTTTTCATCCTGGTAATCGGGGTTCGATTCCCCGTGGCGCTACCAAAAATATCCCTTACAAAATAAGGGGTATTTTTGTTTTGTAAAATTTTTTATCCTTTCATCCACGCGCTAAAACCAAACCCCACACTTCCTTTGCGCCAGCTGTTTTTAAAACTTTAGCCACTTCTAGCATAGTAGCGCCTGTGGTATATACATCATCAATTAATAAAATTTTTTTATCTTTTAATGAATTAATAAATTTTAAATCACACAAAAAAGCTCCACTAATATTTTTTTGGCGCTGCTGTTGTTTTTGTCCCACTTGCGGTTTGGTATTTTTAATTCTCTTTATTGTCTCTCTCCACACTGGAGTTTCTAAATGTGGCATAATTTGTTCAGCCAAAAGCTGGGCTTGATTAAAACCCCGCCACAAAAGACGTTGCCGCGCCAAAGGCACGGAAATCAATCCATCAAAATAACTAGCGCTTAAAGCTGGCGTAAAAAAATGATTTGCCTGCTGAATTTTTTTAATCAAAATTTTTCCCAAAGGAATTTTTAAATCTTGCACAAAATTGTATTTTAATTTATGAATTAATTGTCGTAAATTTTTATTTTCCCACTGGCCCGCAATCAATAAACCATCCAAATAAAAATCACTTTGGCAATGGGCATGCACTTCGCCACGCAAACTTTCTTGTTTGCAAACTGGACAATAAAAAAATTCCTCCAACGGAATTTTTTCCAAACACTCATCACACAACCACACATCTTCTTTACCACACCCCAAACAAGCAAGAGGGAACAAAACATCTAAAATCAATTTTTTTAATTTTAAAAAAAATATCATCTAATCACTAATTTTAAAAACAAGGCTATTTTTATACAAATCAATTTTTATACTTGTACCACTCTTAATTTCACCCAATAAAATTTTATCAGTCAATGGATTTTCCACTTCCCTTTCCACCACTCGCCTGACTTCTCTAGCACCACCTTCCTCAACCAAACTCTTTTTAGCCAGCCAAGAAGTTATTTTTGGGCTGGCGGAAAAATTAATTCTTTTTGGCTCCAAACGTACAGCCAGTTGCTCCAAATAACTTTTTGTAATAGCTACTAGAGTTTCTAATCCCAACGGTTGGAAAAAAACCACTTTATCCACGCGACTCAATAGCTCTGGTCGAAATTCACGCTTTAAAGCATCATTGGCCGCATCTTTAAAGACAGTAATTTTTTTTTGTTTTTCATTTTGCGTTGAAAAACCCGAATCAAAACCAAAATTCTTGGTACCTAAATTTTGCATACCTAAATTAGCCGTCATTATAATTAAGGCATTTTTAAAACTAACTTTTTTGCCAGCAGCATCAGTCAAAACACCATCTTCCAAAATTTGTAATAAAATGTTAAAAACTTGCGGGTGTGCTTTTTCCATCTCATCAAATAACACCACCGAATAAGGCTGCCGCTTAATACTTTCAGTTAATTTACCGCCTTCTTTAAAACCAATGTAGCCAGGCGGCGAACCAATTAAACGCGAAATATTAAAACCTTCAGCAAATTCTGACATATCAATACGAATCAATTTATCAGCCGCGCCAAAAACTTCACGTGCCAAAACTTTGGCAGTTTCTGTTTTGCCCACTCCCGAAGGACCTAAAAAAATAAAAGAGCCTGTTGGTCGTACGTCAGAACTAAGTCCGGCTCTGGCGCGTTTAATAAAAAAGGCGATCTCGGCCATCGCCACTTCTTGACCAAAAATAAAATTATTTAATTTTTTCTCTAAATTTACTAGATTTTTTCCCTCTGCTAAAGATAATTCTGCGACTGGTATTTTTTTAATTTCACTCATCACCTGTGCGATATCTTGATCAGTAATCTCACCCAACCACTTTGCTGGTTTGTTTTCAACCAGACTTTTGGCGATAGCAATTTTATCTAATATTTTCTCCTCTTCTTTTTTAAAATCTAAAGCCAAAGGATAATTTTCATCTGTAATGGCTTGCATTTTTTTTTCTTCCAAACTCATCATTTTCTCTTCCAAAAACCTAACTTCGCTTAAAAAGGGAGAATTAGGCTGACGCACCTTGACACGCGCGGCAGCTTCATCAATTAAATCAATCGCCTTATCAGGTAAAAATCGTTCAGTAATATGACGGGCTGATAAACGCGCAGCCGCCTCAATGGCTGAAAGAGAAATTTTTACCAGATGATGCTGCTCATAATTTTTCTTAATACCTTTCAAAATTTCAATGGTTTCTTCCACACTGGGCTCATTTACCGACACGGGTTGAAAACGCCGTTCTAAGGCCGGGTCTTCTTCAATGTATTTTTTATAATCTTCATAGGTCGTGGCGCCAATACACCGAATTTCACCGCGTGCCAAAGCTGGTTTTAAAACATTCGCGGCATCCATAGCACCAGTGACTGCTCCAGCCCCCACAATCGTGTGAATTTCATCAATAAATAAAATAATGTTTGGATCCTGGCGCACCTCATCCAATACCTGTTTTAGACGGCCTTCAAATTCACCACGCATCATAGCACCGGCTAACAACATATTCATATCCAAAGCGTAAATTTTTTTATTTAACAAAATATCCGGCACATCACTTTCGGTTATTTTTTTAGCCAATCCATCCACAATGGCTGTTTTACCCACACCAGCGTCACCCAAAAGCACTGGATTATTTTTTGTCCGGCGTGCTAAAATTTGAATAATACGATTAATCTCGTTTTCACGGCCAATAACCGGATCAATGGTTTGTTGTACTTTTTTATCAGTCAAATTACGCGCAAAAAAGTCTAAAAAACTGCGCTGATTCTTTTTATTTTCAACCAAACGCGCGTCCAAACGACTCAGCGGTTGTTTTTTTATTAAGGCTTCACTATCAAAAAAATTATCATCCACATTATTCTCCATTTTATTCATTGCTCCCCCAAGCATTTTTTCCCAATCAATTTGATTATTTTCTATAAACACAGCTATATCTGAAAAATTTTTTCCGGTTTTTAAAACAACTTCCAAATGTTCAATTAATTTATCGGCTTTAACTTTATTGCTAACTAAAAAATCCTGCACTTTTTTACTGGCGCTAGAAACCAAAGCGTACAAGACGTGTTCGGTTCCCACATATTTGCTTTCGCTGGCCATGGCATACACAGCACTTTTTTCCAAAATTTTTTTAGTTTCCAAATCCCAAACCAAGTTCTTGCTATTTTTTTTAGCTTCTTTTTTAACTTCTAGTATTTCAAGTTTTAAACCGGCTTTTACCAGCACTTCACGCGCCAAAGCGCCCCTTTCCTGCACCAGTGAAAAAAGCACATCTTCTGGTTCGATGTGTTTTTTAAATTTGAGCCCGGCTAAGTGTTCGGCGCGCTCCAAAACATTTTGTAAATGCGCGGTAAACTTTGTGTGCATAAAATTATTTTATTTCAGCCAAACTTTGCTCTAATTCAATAAAATTATCTTTTTCTAATCTTTTAGAACCAATTAAAATATATGGTAAACCATCAATATAAAGCTTCTCAGCGTCTTCCATATCATAGCCGATTGATTCTAACATTTTACCAGAACTTAGACAAGCCTCAAAATCTTCTTTATCTAAATCCAACTCAAGCGCCCATTTGATTGTGTTTTTTTCATTAATATTTTCTTGATTAGCAAATAACAGATCGCCGTATTGCCAAAATTTACCCTGTTCCTTGGCACATAATGCGGCTTCGGCGGCCAGTTTTGAATTGCTATTTGTCGGCACTAAAAAATTCTTCCAAGCCAAAACCATCTTATCAGTCAATAATTCTGGTTGATTGTTTCGTATTTTAGCTAGGACTGACCACACCTGTTGGCAAGCTGGCAAAGTAAAATCACAAAAAACTATCACTGGTGTTTCACCTTGACCCACATAAGCGTCATGCTGACGAATATATTTTTTGTAAAAATCACTTGCTTTTTCTATTAAAGGATCACCCGCCACGTTCGTTAAAACCGCACTCTTATTAATAATTATACTGCCATTACTAGCATTATTTTTATTAACTAGGAAATTTAGTAAACTATATTTAAAATTTAAAAAAATAATCACAAACACAATTAAAGCTATCAGTGAAATAGCAATAAAAAAATAACGACCGATCTTTTTATATTTTTTATCTAGCATAATTTATTTTAATCTTAAACTATAAATCTGTTCATTATTTTCATTCCAGAAAAAAAGATTACGTCCATCACCAGCCAAAGATAAGTGACTAATTTTAAAATCAGCATTACCGTTTTGTTCCACCGGCAAGGCTAATAGACGAGTTTGTCCAGTACTTAAATCCACGCGATAAATATCATCACCGCCCTCATAAGAAAGTTCGGGATACAATCCACTGCCTTGAGTTAAATTTCTAGGTACGGCACAATAAATTTCATTGGCACTGGCAAAAATACATTTATCCACCCAGGTGTCTAGTTTTAAGGCTATATTATTATTACCAATATTATCACCGCGTGCGTCAGCTAGCCACAAACTGGGGTTATAGTTGGTGTCTTGAGAAACAATTTGATAGATTATTTTTTCACCACTCGGCGCCCACAAAGCTTTAAAATGCGTACCTTGTGTTTTTAGTGATTTATAATTTTCACCTTCTTGACCAATAAAAAATACTTCTGATGAATTTAAACCTGAAGGTTTGGCATAAAAAGCCACCACCTCTTCTTTGGGCGAAAAAATTGTTTGTACCTTATTTCCTTCTTCACCCAAATCTTCAATATATTTGACCTTATTACCATCCGGATTAGCAATAGCCACAAAATTATTTTCCGCATTCGCACCTTCATATTTAAAAGCGATTTCAGAACCAGCAGCATTAAAAACGGGTTCTTTAACTTCTTTGGGCAAAGTAGTTTTTTTCTTGGTAGCAAAATTATAATAAACTTTTATCCCATCTGGAAAAGTCATAATGGCCTGGGTTGAGTCTGTTGACCAGACCACACTTTCCACTGCAAAAAATTTTTCATCCGACAATAATAATTTTTCTTTACCATCGGCCGAAAGTCGATAAAATTGACTGGAATCTTTATCATAATAAACCACTCCCTGTTTGTTGGGGCTTAAGGCCACACCTACCGTCTTATCGGCTGATAACGGCAAAACATAAGTTGCGTTTCCTCTTGCCACGCTATCTGGTTCCTGAGTGACTGTTTCACCACCACTACCTGTCTGCGGTAAATTACCTGTTTGTGGCAGTTGACCGCCAGAACCCAATTGACCGGCATTAAAACCACCCCCAACTTCTGGCAATTGACCAGTAATTCCGGGCTCCACATAACCAGGCTCGCCCGGCTGTGGCTCTGCAGATCTAAAAAACATCCAGTAAATTAAAAACAACAATGCCAAACAAATCAAAACAAAACCAACCACCAAAAGTATTTTTTTATAATTAAGCTTCTCTAAATACATACAGACAAATTTTATTAATTATGGACACACATGACAAGGATCATTGTTTTTAGCATCTTCTGATTCATACCGACCATCCGCCTCTCTTCCAACAGCATCACACCTATTAATGCTGCTGCAATTAGGAAAATACGCTGTACCCCTACTACTCGCTGTACGAGGATACTCATATATACTATATGTTTTGTTACCACCACTAGCAGTAGAACAACAAATAACATTAGCTTCTTTATTAGCATTCTTATCATCTGTACAATAAATAAGAAAAGTGGGGCCTTCAGCTTGAATATAAGGTTCTTTCCCTGTGGATCTTTGTGTCCAACAACCCTTACTAAAGTCAAAAGTACTTGGACCACTCAAACAACTTTCTCTAGTCGTACCAGCTGGGCAATACATCCTTTGACCCCAAATACACTCATCGGGATTTAAAGCATCCGATATAATTAAAGTATCCCGTCTGAGCATACATGAGCTTTGCAAAATTTTGCTATTATCGCTCGTATTTTTTATAGAAACAATTGTGTCATTAACAGAAGAACAATCGTTTTTATTTTTTGTATTTTCACATACTTTCTTTGGATCCGCACAATAAGGTATTCCAGAATCAATAAAACACGCACCTGTAGCACATATATTTCCATAACACGTTGGAGAAGTTACAGCTACGTTTTGGCCTGCCTGTGCTTCTACCTTATAAGTTGCACCACAATCTCCAGCCTTGTCACCACTCACTGAAGTTGAATTAAGTCCAGAAATCGTAACCCCTGCAACAGGCGTTGGATAAAAATATTGAGAGCACCAAAAATTTTGCTGTTCTATTCTTTTTACCGGCGTCACGCCCGGCAAACTCAAATTTACTAGACGCGGATTAATATTATATAAAATTACATAAGATGTTAAAGCTAAAACCAGCCCAGTAATAGCTGCATAGATGGTGGATTTGGCTTCACTCACACTCCCCACATTACCAGCCGCAAAAATCCAGCGTAGTCCTCCAATCATAATCATCAGCACCGCAATGATCGCAATAATACCAATCGAAAAATTATAAAATTTTTGCACATAAAATGGCAAAGAATCAACCCAATAGCATGTTTTTTCCACAGCTTTGGGTTGCCCGTTTACTATTACCACATCATTACTGTCAGTATATTTGCAAGCATCACTGATGCCTGGAATTGGAATCTGCACTCTAATTTTTCCTACTGGTGGACAAATCGGATTTTTGGTAGCAGGATCTGTCTGACAATCTGTAACACCACTTTGTGCTTTAACTGTATTGGTCAATAAGAAAAGCGCCACAACCAAATTCAAGACAAACAACACCATCACGACAGTTAAAAGTATTCTATTAATTTTTTTAGTCATAAATATTATGTTGAACAATTAAAACCAAAATATTGTGCCAAAGGGTTTAAAATAGCCGGCGCCCAACTAACAAACTCACAGCCATAGGCTTGCACAATTGCAATAAAAATAATCATTACAAATAGACACACCCATAACCACCAGGTGGCAGTCACAAAAGCAATCACAGCTTCAAAAATTGGCATAATTATACTTTTTACAATCATTTTTTCCGCCTTCTTTTTGACCGCTTGTTTTATTTTTGCTTTTACCTGCTCTTTTGCCATTTCCCGCACTCGTTGAAATTCATCACGCGCAACTAGCTGCTTCTCTTCATCAGCCAACATATCACTTTCTTCTTCTGCGTCTGCTTCTTCTTGTTCCTGTTGATTATTATACTCTTCTTCATCGTTTTGTGCTTCTGTTTGTTCTTCTTCAAAACGTGTGGCAGCTAATTCTTGCTGATGTTCACGTTCCAACTTTGCTTTTTCATAAGATGAAAACGTATCAGACATAAAACAAATTTAATTTCAAAATTTTTTCGTCATCCCTGCCTACCGGCAGACAGGCCGAGTGTAGCGATTAAATCTTAGTATTTTTTCGTCATCCCGAGCGTAGCGATGGGATTTATCCGTCATCCCGAGCGTAGCGATGGGATCTCAAGATTCAATGCTTTAAAGACTGAAATTCCATCGCTCACTACGTTCGCTCGGAATGACAAAAACTTACTACTGCCAGCGTGCTTCATCAATTTGCCATACTCCACTATCTTTTGAAAACACAATCTGTAAATCTTGATAATAAACACGTGAGTTAGCTTCAGCGCCCACCGATTCCTGTCGTTGCGTGGAAACCACAATCTCAACCTTACTGTTTTCTAAATTTTGTATATTAGTATTCAATGCGCGTGTGGTAATGCCATAATAGACCGTTGGCAACGGCCCTTGTTTTTTACTAGCAACCAAAGAATCAATCCACGACTGCATCTTTTGTGTCATCAAAGTTTTAACGTCCAAAAGATTTTCATAATTTGATTGATTGGAATAAGAACCAAATCTTTCCGCAAAAGCCGCTGCTGTCCTAATTAAAAAACTTTTTTCTTTTTCCTCTGCTGTCAACTCTTTAACCACTGGCACCACTACCTGTACATTATTAATATTTGGTTGTGTGGTTGGTAACTTTTGTGTCACCTGATTTTCTTCTACAGTGGGTAAAACAATATTTTCGTTCGAATCTTTTTTACGTGCGCCAAAAATTGAAATTAATGCTAAAACAATGACAGCGATTAACAAAACAATAACCACAATGGTAATAATAAGTCTGGTACGGGACATAGAATAAATTTAATTTCAAAATCCTAATATCAAATGTCAAATAAATTTCCAATGCTTAAATGTCAAATTTAGATTTTATCATTTGAATTTTGGATTTGATTTGTCATTTGAATTTTGACATTTGTCATTTCTCACTTCTCACTTCTGTTCTTCTCCCAGTGAAGCATCAAATTCTTTTTTGGCTTCTTCAATTTCCAAAATCTGACGTGGATCAGAGGTGATGATCTGGTCTTCAGTATAAGAAGCCACAATTTTTATGGCTGCATGTTTAGCGCCAGCAAAAAATATACCTTCACCCACGCCTGACTCCAACAATAAATATTTTTCTCCTTGCGTCAAGCGGAAAGTGTTGGACACCACATCAATGGCCGAGGCAGTTTGTTTCAGCAGCAATTGCAAAGCAGAATTATTCAAAATAGCCTGTCCGTATGGTGAAGCCAAAAAGTCATTCACGTCTTGGGTAATAGTGGTCACGCCTAAATAATACTTGCGACATCTTTTGACTAAAGCAAAAATAAATTTCGCCGAATCTTCATGTTGCATCAACCACCACGCTTCATCAATCACTAAAATTCTTTTCTTTAAAACCGAACGGACTTTATTCCAAATATAATTTACAATGGTATAAATAGCCATGGGTCTCAGTTCATCTTCCAAATCACGCACACTATAGACCACCAACTGATTATTTACATCCACATTGGTCGGATAGTTTAACAAGCCAGCAAAAGTACCGTTGGTGTATTTATCTAATTTTTGCGCTAATAAATCACCACCCTCCATGTTGGCCAGCACTTCCTGTAAATCCGACATAATGGGAAACTGCACACCCTCAACCAAGAGATTAGTATCAGGTGTAATATCTTTTTTGGCATACGTTTCCAGTAAAGCCCGATCCAAAACTGAATCTTCTACGTGCGAAACTTCACCAATCATAATCCGTAATAAACCCTTTAAGGTGATAACCGCTGAACGGATAATATCACCGGTGCTGGTTTCTTCGTCCATTGGTTTGGGTAGATCAAAAGGATTAATTTTGGAATCCGAATTTAAAGAAATATTGACGTACGTGCCACCAACAGCTTCGGCCAAATATTGATATTCCCGTTCTGGGTCAATTACAATTACATCGGTACCTAACATTAAACTGCGCAAAACTTCTAATTTTATGGCATAACTTTTACCCGCGCCTGAGGTGGCAAAAACCACAGAATTGGCATTTTGCAAACTAAAACGATCAAACAAAATTAAAGAATTATTATGCCGATTGATGCCATACAAAACTCCAGAATCAGAAGAAAGCTCTGTTGATACAAAGGGGAAAGAAGAGGCACAAGGCGAAGACTGCATGTTAAATCCAACACTTAGCTGATCCAGTGCCATCGGCAAAGTTGAATTAAAACCCTGTTCGGCTTGCCAATAAGCACGCCGTGAATACACCATTTTGGAACCAATCAAACTTTCAATTCTTTCGGTTAATAAATTTAGATCTTTTTGACTATCGGCATACATGGTGATATAAAGACCAAAATGAAAAAAATGTTCTACACCCTGAGTCAAGTCATCGCGCAGCTGTTCGATATCACGTAAGGCGGTTTCGGTATGCGGATCTCGCGGAGCGCCTTTTTCTGCATCACCAGAAAGCTGAGCTTCCAAAACACCCACCTTGTCACGTAATTGTTTTAAAATTATTTTTGATTCCATGGGATAAAAATACATGGCAATATCCAAAGTGGCTGAAAAATCAATAATCGGTTCAAACCAACCCACATCAATATAACGCGGATAGGTGGTCACAAAAATAGTCCGTGTCCATTTGCCACCCAGCTGCAAATAATTCGGCGCAACTTTAAAAGAAGATGGAGAAATTAAATCCAAAATAGAGGCTGCACCCTGACGATAAGCCTGCTCCGCTGTTAAAAGCTCCTTTTCAGTAACCACTTTTTCAGTCTCGCTGGCTAATTTTTTCTCATCAGAGACTTGCGGCGCTAAAGTTTGAATTTTGGGTAGTTCTTTACCAAACATAGAAAATAATTTTACATCATCACACTGTTTTCTTCGTCATCCCGATCCGCCTCTGGCGGAGATGGGATCTCAGTATTTGTTCGTCATCCCGAGCGTAGCGATGGGATCTCAATATTCAACGGGTTAAACACTGGGATTCCATCGCTCACTGTGTTCGCTCGGAACGACGATAAAAGTGAATCAAAATAATAAAAAATTATAAATTGAAAATTTACTCTACTCTTCCACTTGTATAAAATCTGTATCCTCCATCTTTTGTTGATTATAGATTTCTAAATTGTAAGTATTATAAAACAATTCAATTAAACTTTGAGTGTCCAGCTGCACAGCAGAAACACCCATAGATGATAACCCAGAAACCACTCGATCAACCCTTTTTTCAATCTGTTTCTTATAATCCAACAAAACTTTTTCACTCATACGGATAGCTGAAACTGGCGACAAAGCATGACCCAAGCGCACAAAAAAATTCTCCTTGGTTTCTCCGCCTGGAATATAGGGCACCACAATATAAAATTTCTTTGACATAATATCTCCCAATTCCACCAATTCTTTGATGTATTGCACATATTCTTTCGTCTGAATACGTAACAGTTCATTAGCTTGTATTTTCTCTTTAGCAGCAATATCAGCTAAATATTTATCAATATTTAATTTTCTGGATTGCACCACAATTTGCAACGGAAAATCAATAAAATTCAAAAAATTAACATACTGACTCACAATACCTTCCTGTTCTTCAGCTGATTTGAGAGAAAAATTAATTGACGAAGCCAGCAACACCACTCGAATAGAGCCATCTTTCATCAACAACATATCCGAACGAATTTCGGCAATTTCCATGTATTGCTGAGTGGATGGTAAGGTTGTTTTTTGTTGAATTTCTTTGCCTGACATAATAAAAATTAATTTACAATTTATAATTTTCAATTTCTAAGTTTTATAATATTAAAAATTAATCCCTTAAAAATTGTTTAGAAATTAGAAATTAAAAATTAGAAATTATCTTACTCTCCTTTATACATTCCGCCGGTATCCACAATCAAGGCCAATTCAGTCAAACGCGATGAAGTCGGCTTGACCTTAAAAATCTGTTTTTCAATCGTTTTTTTGTGGGCATTTTTTTCTCTTTCCAACTGAAATTTTAATTCATCTAAGGAAATATTTTTATTCCACACTCGCAAATTAGGCCTTTTGAAACTCTGGATTAGGTTTAATAAAAAAAGATGGAATGGTTGACCATTAATTTTTACAAAAGCCAAGACCAGTGCTGGCGCAAAAAAAATAAAAATAGAAACAATAAAGGCTGGAGTTGAAATTCTAAAAACAATTAGTTCCACCACCACTGCAATAATAACAATTAAAAATTGTCTGGTTGTAACTGACAGAAAAATTTTATTTTCTTCTTCAATAAATTGTGGCACGACAAATCTTGATGGCATAAAAAGGTGTGGGGAATTTTGATGCCTTCGGCATATCAAAGTTCCCGTCTTTGCTTAACGCAAAAAATTAAAAATTCAATTGTTCATTTAGGTCAGCAATGGCTTCAAACTCTTCAACTGAAAGTTGCTGGTGGCGTTGTAAAACTGTGGTAATTTTTTCACCCGAAACCAAAGCCTCATTGCCAACCGCCACATATTCCTGATAAACAGGTGACCTTTTCCAGGCTACAATACCCTTAACCTTTTCTTCCACTGAATCATGCTCCAAAATAGTTATCTTTTCATAAATTTTATTTACTGCCTCTTTGGGCACCCTACCCAAAACCCTAAACTCATTCAAAGAAATATTGGCCAGCTCTTCTAAGGGACCGACTAATTTGCGATCACTTGGCTGGCGAACAGTAAAATATGAATCAACGACCGGTGCACCAATCTTTTCTTCTACGGATTTACTTTTTGGTGCAATAATTTCCTGTATTTTATTTATCGGCTGTTGAACCACAGGCAGTCTAGTTGGAATGGCTGGCTCTGGTAATTCAATCTCTGGCTCATGTTTTTCCTCTTTTACTGGTATTTTTTTTACATTCATCGCCATATCACCAATAACCAATTTATCCAAGGCGATAATTTTTTCCTGAATTTTACCAGGGTTAAGTTCACCTAAAAGCATGGCTTCTTTTTCAGTTAGTTTTACCAACTCCTCGGCTTCATTAGCTAAAAAATTAAGACCACCTTTGTCTGTTTTTTTGGTCAGCGCTTCCTTGGTTTCCAATGTACTACGTACGGCCCTGAGGCGTGAAATAATAATTTTTTTTAAACGCAAACGATCTTCAAGAGATAAATTATTAACTGTCCCCTGTTTTAAAGCTAGCTCGTTAATTATTTTTTCCGCCAACAGTCCAGCTAATTTATCTAAATTATTCTTTAACTCATCTTTTTTATTATTTTGATACTGTTGGGCTTCCTCCTCATCTTTAACATCGAAATAAAAAGCTGGCGCGACTGGTTTTTTGGCTTCTTGAATCATGGGTGGTAAAACTACTTCTTTTTTTATCACCGCGGCATTTACATTGGTATTTTTTTGCTGTACAAAAGTATTAACCGCCACCTCATCAGCTTTTTCTTTCATAATTTTATTTTCTCGCCCGCCTACTAGCTTGACATCTTTTTTAACTTCAAATTCTGCGTCCGCCAAGACTGAGCTACTAGCTGTGTTGCCCACTGCTACGTTTTTAAAGACTCCTGTTTTTGTTTTTATTAAAATATTATCCATATTCTATAATTATAGCACACAAAACACCCTTTTGTGTATTTCTCATCTCAAATTCATAAAATTATTAATCACTCCATACAAATTTATTTTGTTCCTCATCCCCATACGCCATTTCTGCATATTCAGATTCATTATTTTTAGCTGCCAAAGCCGCCAAGCCAGTCCCTATCATCGCCGAATCTTGGGCCGCAACTCCCATTTTTTTCTCCAAAATCAAACGTAAAAATAAAATAATAAATTTTCTTTGTGCTGGGTTAGTCTTAAATTCTTCTAAATCTTTTTTATCAGATTGATTGTTTAAAAAATTTTGCATAAAAGAACTGTAACGCTGGTCAAGATTAAAAAAATTATGCACACCAGAATTAAATATCTGACGCAAAATACCGCAAAAACGAATTTTATCCCCACCATTAATGGCCTGGTAAAATAAATTTTTAAATTTAACTTCATCACCAGACGCTTCTTCAGCTACTCTTTTTTCCGCTGCCAAAATATTTTGGAAAAAAGACGAGGCCACAAAGGTTTGATATGTTGTTGGTAGATCAATAGAAACTTTTGATTCTTCATTTATTACTTCTTCTGCTATATCTATTTTTTTATCTTGTTGTTGTTTATAAAGTTCCTGTAATTCTTCATAAACGTCCCCATAAACTTTATCAAACAACTCATCGCAAATCTCATCAGCTTTCTCCATGTCAACCTTATACCAATCAACCATAAACTCCGGAAATTCATTCACATCAAATTCTCCTTTTTTTATTAAATCAAAAACCAATCCAAAATTTTCTCTTGTTTTGATATCAAAAAAATATTTTTCAGCAATCAGTTTAAAGTCATTTTTAACTTCATTTTTTTCAAAATGCAATAAAATTTTTTGCTCTAATTCATTCATATTATTTTGCCTTTACTTGATTATATAAAACATTTACTCTGGCTACATAACTATTAATTTGAGCAGCATTCGCCACATCCAATGCATCAGCATCTGTTCTCAAATTATCAAGTCCTGCTTTAAAGAATTGATCATCATTATATTTTTTTGAGTGCTTAACTGCCCGATCTAAATGATTCTTTAAAGCTTTTAAAGCTTTATTTCTTTGTTCGGGCGTTAAGCTTGAAGTCGCCATAGTGTTTGCATGATTTATGACCTGTCCAAGATTATCCTGCAGTGTTGTTCTATTTTCAACCTTCTTACGTTTTACTCTTTGAGCCAAAGGTTCCGCTGGCGAATTTGTAAATGCCCTTTCCGCTCCAAGCCTTAAAACATCAAGCCGATTTTCAATATTTCTCATAAACTTTTCTTGTTCGTCCTTACTCATTTTTCTAAAAGCAACGGGAGAAAAACTGTTTGCTATACCAGTCAAATCTTGTATATTTTTTAATAAAGCAGATTTGTGATAAAGTTCCAAATACGTAAACGCTCGGGACGTATTTGGATTAATTATATTTGACACTCCCCTGGCAACAGCTTGACTCTGAAAATTTCTATCTAGTGTGTCTAAATTAGCTTTAAGATTTCTTATATACCCGGCGCCACTTGTACCAATGGCTGAACCTCGATCCTGGCTGGTGGTCTGGTAAAGTAAGGCTTGGGTTATTCCATCATAAACCATCGGTTCTATAACCTCATTATCAACCGCTGAATCTATATCTGAAACAGCTTCCTGATTATACATCATTGCCTGCCGCTTCTTTTCTGCCTGTTTATCCTTAAATTTTGTACTTATTCCTCCTAAAAATCCAGCTCTGGCTGTTGTACCCATATTACCATCATACTCTGATTCACCTTCCAGTATGGCATCTTGTACATCTTTCGGTAAACCGCCAAAACGTGTACTAGCACTTGTCAAAGCTTCACCTGTTGTTCTATCAAAACGTCTGGCATAAAGTTTCTTCAACAAAGCTTCATAAGTGGACTTCTGTTCTACAGTTAATTTTAATGAGCCATCAGCTTCTCTTGCCAGAACTTGCTCCACGATTTTTCTATACGACGCACGACCATCATTTCCCAAAGAATTCATATCATCTTTTTTATTTAATTCATCAAGAATTGCCAAAAATTCAGGCTTTTCTTCGTCAAAAGCTTTTATTAACCCTGCATTATTAAAATCAGCTGATTTTTTCTTGGAAAAATCATCATGTACTTGCTGCACTCTATCAACAATCGGTCTTAATCTGCCCTGCGAATCTCTAGTCACATCAAATTTATAATCAGCCATCAAGTCACCTGACGCTTTTTGGCTATTCTTGAGCGTCTCTGCAAACTCCATGTACAGCTTTTCTTCACCGCTACCTGGTTTTATTTTCAACGCCTTTTTATATTTATCAACATCGTCGGAACCCAACTTCCCATCTTTAGCCATTTGTAACATAATACCTTGGGCATCCACTAAGTTCCCAGCAGCAATACTGTCATTTAATAATTTTCTCTGTGAATCCTCACCACCAGCCAACCTTCCCTGGTCTTCAAGCCGCTTCCTAGCTTTTTGCGCCTGCTGATATCTAAAAGAAGCAAGGGTGCCTTTTTTGCCGCCAATTTTTTCATCTGCCCAAGCCTTCCTCCCTGCATTTAATTCTTCGGTGTATTCTTTATCACCACCAAGAGCCCGTCCAACTCCTGATGTCTTAATTTTAGTTGCAAAAGCACTAGCCATATAGGGAATTCTCGTCGCTTTAAAAGCTGCACCGCCCACTCTTTTTGCTCCACGTAAAGGCGAAGTGGCAATCCGTTGACCACGTTTGACTATTTGATTGCCATAATTCTGTAATTTTCCAAATGCATTACCAGCCACCGATGCGCCAGCCACACCCGACTGTGAAGCAATTTTTAAAGTCAACAGTAATAAACCGCAAGTAACCAAATAGTCCACCAAATTTTGGGTACCCGAAGCCTTACTAGCAAAAGCTTGCCACGCTGGATTGCTGGCTTGCACATTGCCTTGGCTAACTGCGCTTTTAAATTGCAAAGCCACAATGTGTTTTTGCTCTGTCATTTCGGAAATAACCGCTAAAGATAACCATAACATAAAAGCAATTATTGGCCCTTGAATCAGATATTTAATAAATGTCGACCACCATTCTTTCACTTTTGATTCACCTTCACCTGGTAAAACTCCAGCCATAAAAGCTATGGGTGATAACATAACCAAAAACCATAAAAACAAAATACGCCACAAAAGCATGGCCACCAAAGAAATCACCACCAAAAAAGCCACCAAAACCATTAGCGCTCCCAAAGCCAACGCACCCAAAACCGACCAATTATCAACATTAGCTTGCAAGCCAGCTCCGGCACCATAGCCACCACCGGCCGTATCACGTATTGAAACAATGTCATTGATACCAAAACCATAGGTCAAATTACCAGCTGCTGCCTCGCGAAAAGCATTCACAAAAGTCATCATAAATACCTGCGCCAAATCAATACACAAACCGGCAATGGTTTTAGAAAAATTAATCAAAATTGCGGCTAGTAAAAGTTTGGGTAACAGTGTTTGATACTGATATGATTTGGCTCTCAGTACTGTATAAAAAGCCATCAACAAAAGCACAATAGTAATGGCAATATTACACACATCGCGAATTACCACCCAACCCTTATTGACAATCGGTGAATTAATAAAATCCGTGTAACTGGCCACCTGAATCAAAATTTCAATCGCTTTAATCAATAGGTTACCCATGATATAAACAAAACTTTCAAACAGCCAACTGAGTAAAGTAACCATAATTGAACCAATTCCATTTACAACATCAGCCAAAGCAGCCTGCGGCCATAAAACCAACATCGCCAACAAAAACACCACTAGCACCCCAAAACTGCCAAATAAATATTTTTTCTGGATAAAGAAATTTTTTATTTTATTGAAAAAATTCATTTATAATTTTATATTTCTAATTTTCTATTTTATCTTGGAAAAACTTTTACATCCACACCACTATTCTGCCAGCTGGCCGGACAAATACTACTGTTTGTACCCCTCACACCAGCATTACACCAGCCCCAATTATCTTTAATCTGCACACGTGGTTGAAACAGACAATATCCTCCCTGTCCCCCAGTAGTAGGTGGAACCCAACCTGTCCCGCCTTCTTGGCAAGTATATGTATGTGTCATAATATGCGGATCATTGAGTGTTGGATTACTATTATATACATGCGGCGCGATACGTAAATTAACAATGTCATTAATTTTTCCATCACCCCAATCAACCGAAAGGCCAGTCAAAGGCAATTGATTAAGATCCACATTAGAATTAAATTTTATTGTCACACCCACATTGCCAGTCCCTACAACTTGACCACTGCTTTGGCTATTAACCGTTAAATGATCAATGCTCGGCGCTGTGCCCTTGGTCGCACGTTCATCCCAACAGGCATCACGTAAAGTCACGCAACTCGCATAATTTTGATCACTTGGACTACCACAATCAACTCCAGAATTATATGAACAAACCTGTGAATATTTATTATCATCCGCATACCAATACCAGACATTTAAACCACGCACAAACAAGTTAGACAGTTTCTGTATACCTTGTGTATAATCCCCGACAATTTTTTGCTTTTGTCCATCACTCAATTCAATACCCATGCAGGTGCCGGTCTGACCACTCAAACCAAACCCGCAATCAGAATCTTCTGTGCACGCCTTGCCCAAACTATTATCATCACCAGCAATACAGGTAGGTTCATAATTAATACCGGATTTTTCAGTTTCTAGACACACATTTATTGGCGCAATCACACCCGCTGCATAACAATCGTTACTATTATTACACGGCTGACCCAACTTGCCAGAATTAGTGCAATATTTTTGTAATTTTTGATTTATGGCAAATGGTGAACCAGCCCGCACTTGATATGGCGCCATATAGCTAGAAGAAACTGCTGGCGGCTGCACGAACAAAGGATTAGTCCAACGATCCGGAAAATTAGTATCCTTAGCTGGTGGCACAGCCGCGCCATACGGCGCGTAATCCTGATTATAACTATAATTTAAAACATTAGAAGCATCATTCCAACTATTTGCCAAAATTTTATTGGACCACGGATAACCACTGCCATACGGATCAATCACCTCAGCCAAAACATCACAAGGTTCACGCAGATAAAAATAAACATTGTAACGTACAAAACCATAATCACCATTTGCATTCCAATTACACAAACCAGCCTGTAAACCTGTAAAATTACCATTTTCAAAAACAGCATGCACAGCAAACAAATCAACTGCCTGATTGTGACATAATGCAGTATTATTAAGCATACTTGTACCATCATCCCAAAAATGCTGCTCATTACTAAAATAATATTTCGCATCATGACAATTAGAACCAACACACACAAAACCCTCCCAATTGGTTGCTCTATCAAGCACTATATAAGCATTACTATTGGCTTTCTTACTAAAACAATGTTTATCATCATCACCCTCTTCACATACTGGTTCCAATACAATTCTTTCTATATCTATCAGTCTTAAATTTAATTCATCTTTCACTATGGTGGTAATTTTTTCGCTGGCGCCAGGCCAACCACAATTTGAACCATTATTAGTTTCACAATTTGCTATTCCTCTATAAAACATGGCACCTGTATTAATATTTAAATCAGAGCGCCCGCCGCGGGTTAATCTTACAAACGGATAATTACCAGCCGCCTCTAGGCAATAATAGAGTGGTTTACGGTCTTTGTAGCCGACTTGCGGATCATTTCCAAACACATCACTTTCACCCGGAATAATATCCACCGGCCACCAATTTAAACATTGGCTGGGTTTACCAGGATCAGGTTCCACACAAAATCCCTGCCAACCATTATAAAGCTTACCACCCGACCAATCTGTGTATTGACAAGCCGGCGCACTGGAAGATGGATACAAACGACACATGCGCGCCACATAATTCTCTTCAGGATTTACACCAGCAGCGTTCTGCACATGTAAAACTGATTGAGCTGAAACATTATCAATATAAAACGATTTGGAAAAATCATTACTTGTATTGTCGCTTCTGAGTTGATTAAAAATAAGCTCAGTATAACCAGCTGGCAACTGCACATCAATTTTTTTAACTATTTGCTTTTCTGTACCACTAATTGTAAAAGTTGTGTTGTACAAATCATCAAAACTTACTGAACCAGAGTTTACTGCCGCCGTACGCGCCGCTACACGAATATTTTTTGCTTCACCATCAGTTCTGGTATTAAAAGCAATCACCACATCATTGGTAGCCTTTATTTCACCCAACGGCACCATAGCGCCGGCATACGCTTCAGTGGTTCCGGTTAGGGCTGCTAATTGCTCTTTTTCCACTGCCACCTGTAAAAAATTATTACCCGCATGCAAAATATCTTTCATCAGATCAATTTCACCCAAACTGTTATTTTTCCACGGCCACACATCACTCAATTCAAAATTACCATTTGGCACATTAAAATTTTCACCCACCGTATTCATTAAAGCATAGTGTTTGTAACCCTCCACTACCCTAAAATTACAACTTTGACCAGGTGGAATGGTACAGTCTGCATCTGTATTACAGGCAGAATTAGTCTTAGAACATGTCTTACCCCAATCCATACCAACCTTAGAATAACCCGATAAATTTTTAAACTTTTTTTCATATACAACAGCCGCTTGTGTTTTTATTTCCACCTCACCAGGAGTATTTGCATAAACCAAATTGGGACTGTCAAAAGTTTGGTTAGCGCTGGTTATGCCCAGCTGTCCCAAATTGGCAGTTACTTCGCACTCTTTGGTTTTGGGGTTCAAACGATTGCACAAACCCACATCAAAACACAAATTTTGATTTTCATTCATTGCGTTTTTTACCGTGACTGCGCTGCGACAATACAACCACGCGTCACACACACGATCGCGCTCCACCTTCAAAACAACATTGGTATTTTTATCGGCTGTCTGGGGTAAAGTGACAAAAGATGTGCTGGCCTCGGCGACTCCTGTATCAGCATCTTCGGCGCGCACTGTGATTTGGTATTTTGTATTGGGTGTTAAACTACTTAAATTAAATTGATGCAAATTTCTAGAACTACTTTCTGGAACAGTTCCTCCCGCTAAAGTATCAACATTAGTGACAGTATTTATTAAATGTATCACTCGCCCAATTGCTTTGCCCTGGTCTACTCCACCAGTGGTAATAAAAGACACCACAGCGCTACTTGACTCTGGCGTCACCACTAAATCTTTAATCTCTAATTTGGCTGTTAACGCCTTACAGTCATAAGGCACATTAGTCGCACTGGCACTTTCTGGTGGTGTTGCTTGGGAACGACTCGTAATAGTGTAAACACCACTGTCTGCCACACCACTAGCTGTCAGTAAATGATTTAATTCATAGGTAGCTTTTGTAATGGCTGACCCACTATTAACTACCAAATTACTATCGCCAGCAAAATTAGTCAGCCACGAAACAGTTAAATCATAACTACCAGATGCATTAAGTTTGCAGTTAATATTTTTTTCAGTTATAAGATGTGTCTTATCTAAAGGTGGTGTTTCCTGCACTGTATAGGTACCACCAGCTCCACTCGCGCTAATAATGGTTCCCTGTCCATCATCTAACACAAACTGCGAACCAGCCACGGTAATGGCAGTTGTGGGACTGGTTAAATTAACACCTGTCACAGTCAAATAAGCAATAATGGCGCCACCTCTTAAACCAAAGGTGCTACTTTGTGGTGTATCGTTTCCATCATCAACAATACCATTGCCATATGTGCCGCGCACCAAAGTTAGTTGTCCGGTTGATCGGTTGTGTGTTTCACTACCTGCCGCAGGAAATTCTAAAGAATCATTCACTTTCACGTTTAAATATTGCGGGTCATAATTAATCTGTGTGCCAACTGCCACAATATCTTGGACAGTTGAGCTGGCCCACACCTCCAATTGTATATCATTACCCAAACTTACTGTATCTTCTCTTAATCTTAAATAAACATTGCGGGCACCGCCAGTAGTAAGCAAAAGATCATAGAGACCGTTGTCTGTTCTCAGACAAGCAGGATGTGGTCCACTACCGTCATTATCACAATCATTGATTCCTGTATAAAGATGCGTGGTCGATAATTGAAAATCTAAATAAAACGTCGGATCTGTCGGAGTGCCAGTCGGTACATTAAAAACCAAAGTTGCTAACTCATAGACGCCAGGACCACTTAAAGGAACACCAGAAGTCAAAACACCTCCTGGTCGTGACAGAGCGATTTGCATCTGCGCTTGACCTGTAGCTGAAGGAACGGTAGCTCCAAATACGCACGGATCACCACCAGTTATATAATCAGTACCATCAATAATACAACGATCAAAAATAACATTATAAGCTGAATAATTAGGATAAACCACATTAAAAGACACGTCAACACCAGTGTCAGAACCGCCTTGATTAGGTAAAGTTCTTTCCAACATAACTCTAACTTGTTGGGTACTACCTGGTGCCCAGTAGCCGCCATCAGGTTGTAAATAAATACAAAAATCATCGGTACAAGTAGGTACTGCCTGTCCAAACACAAAATAAATTATTAAACCCGTTGCCAATAAAGCCAAAACCAAACCCAGCACTAAAAATATTTTCTTTTTGGGTGTTAAAAATGAAAACCATTGTTTAAGCCGCAAAGACAAAGCCTGCCGGCCCTGCGGAGCGGGTTTAAAATTTTGGTTTTGATTGCTTGTTTCTGGAAAAACCATAAAAAATTATTTGATATTTAAAGTCAGGTTATTTAAAGTCAGTTTCATTTCGGTTGCCAGCCCATTATCCAAAAACATTTTCGTTTGTCCGGGTGTTAATTTTACTTCCACAGACCCGGCCTGCAAAGCTTTAAAAGTCAAAACTGCCAAAATTCCGTTACTACCCGTATAACCGTCGTCACTATCTTGATAATCCGTGTCGCCCGGTTTACCACGCGTCACTTCCAAACTATTTGCTTTAACTTCATTCACAATCCCCATGTTTAAAACCGAATTTTTTGTGTCAGCAATATTATTTTTGCCGGAAAAAGATAAAGCTTTATCATCAAAGCCGACCACGGCCTTAGCTAACACAATATTGGCGCCCTGGGTATCCAAAATAATACTGACTTTAAATTCATCGCCCACCGCGACTTCTTTTTTATCGCTTGTTAAATTTATTACACCTTGGCGTTCCGGCGGCAACACTTTTTCTTTAACAAGTTGCTCTGTATTTAGTTGTTGTAAAGCATTTTTTACTTCATTATCAGTTGCCTGCTTTTTGTTGGACTGAATAAAACTAAAAACCAAAACAAGCACAATTATTAAAGTCGCCGCCACTAATCCCGCCAACAACCAAATCTTTTTTTGATTTTTATTAACTGGATCAATATTGATTGGTGAAATGTTTTCGATCATAAAATTATTTTTAATTATTGATTATTTTATCTCTCTCCGGTTCTTAAAAAACAATGTTTGGTGGGGTCAATATTTTCCGGATCGCAGGCTGTGCCAGTTTCATTACCCACCGATTCCACTTTTTTATACCAATAATATTCACACGCCGGTGTCTGACCAGCCCCATAGACAGTGTAAAGTGAGGAATACTGATAAGGTAATAATGTTGCGTCGCATAGCTCTGGTACATACGGATCTTGATATTCTTGGCAACCGCTTTCTCCTCCGTCACACAACGCGCTCCAACTGGTGCAGATACCATTCTGAGCAAAAGTCAGGTAATCCACGCAATCACTATTACCATTACAAATATTACTATCCAGATGAATTATTGAACGGCCACCCAAACAATACTTTTGTTCACTGCTCACTTCTTGAGAAATGACACAAAAGTCACCAGTTCGACAGTTGGCGTCTGTAGTGCAGGTTCTATTTGTTTCGCCATAGCAATAACCGTTGGTGGTCACACAAAAATCACCCGTCCCAGTCGTGCAGTTAGCATTCGTGGTACAACTTATACTGGTATTATTATAGCAATAGCTGTTTGAACTGGGGCAAGGCTTGCCTTCTTCGCCAGCAATCCACCAACCAAACTGACCGTTATAATCTTTAAACTCACACACCCTTTTGCCTGGATTTTTATATAAAGCAGCTCCACCACCACTTGTATATGTATAATTTACGCACGCTTCGTTTTCACCGCTACAAGTTTGATTTTGTTTAACTATCATTAGAATATCTTTAAAACCAAACCGAGTGCTATCAGTTGGATCAAAACGATCGCGCGTCAAAAGACCTAATTTTGTACAACCCGGATTTTGACATATTTTATTCCGGTCATACACATAGTAGACCGGCTGCAAATCTCCGTCGGCATCTTTTTGACCAAACACTTCGCAACCCACCACTTCTTCCAAACACAATTTAGAAAATTTTTGTAAATTCCAAACCTTACTCATATTGTCTTTGTATGCTTCACACGAACTCATCCCGATAATATTATCGCACACTGGCGCGGCAGTCCAAGAATTTTTAATAAATAAAATATTATCAATTTTTTTCAACACCAGATTGTCAAGATATAGGTCTCCCATATTTTCAATTCTCAAAATTGGATCCGCATAATCACCGGCTGGTAATTCACCAAAATTAACCGCCGCCTGTCCGTCAAACAGTTGCCATTCATTTGTAATAGTGCCACTCACTGTGCCTGATATAACATTGGTTCCACTTACCAGAGAAAAAGCAAAAGTGGCTGAGCCTGTACCTTTGGCCAAAAACGATAGCACATAACTACTGCCGGCCACCAAATCACCACTGTTTAGTTTGTGTTCAGTGCTATCAACTAAGTGCAAAGAATGACCGTCACGACGCACTGATTCATTACTAATAGCTCCCGCCGTCCATCCTGTTATAGTATTAGCTTCAAAATCATCACTCAAAATTACTTGATAATTATAGCTTGAATTATCGCGATACAGCCGGCAACTAGCATTGCTGGCTTGGCAGCGCGTGGAAAGTGACGGCATGGCCATATAAAGACACTGTCCGGCCGTCCAACTACCACCATGTGTTTCGCAATCATTTTGATTAGCAATCGTCCGCCGATACGGATGACAATCCTCGCTAGCAAAAATAACTGTGGCAAAATCAACCGCATAATATTGATTAGCTGTTGGATTATAAACTTCACGACAATCAATTCCAGCCGTGCCCATAGCGCACGTTGTACCCACCGGAGTGTTACCAGTCGCTTGCAACTGCCATTTTTTTAATTGAAATCCAGCTGTGTCTGAGCCTTCCCAAGTGTAAAACGTTTGTACATCTGGATCAGTTGGATTAACACACAATCTTAAATAAGAAAAATATTCTCGTCCTTCACCACCTCTAGCCACTTCATCCAAATTGGTAAATTCATCACAACCAGCTTCCGTACATTTTGTGGCTGTAGTTGACAAAAAAGATTCAGCCGCCACCCCAGCTTCAAAATTAGTTTCTTTTTGCGTATAAGTTCTAAAACCAACACACTCTGCCGGACACTCATCATTCCAATTACCGGCCGGCACATCAGCATCAGCACAAGAATTTGTGCCATCGCTGCATACACGTTGATCAATTACAGCCGGTACAGCTGGAGATTTAATAGTCACCGGCGTATACAAACGACATGAAACATCGTCTTCTGCACAGGCTAAAGAAAAATTGGCACAATATTTATTGCCACTTAAAACGCATTGTTTTATATCTTCGCGCCAATAATGACTGCCAGCTACACAAGCGGCTTGACTGGTAGCATTCACCGCCGTAGTATAACCCGCACAACTGTTGACTGTTGGATTGGCATACTCTGGCGCCAATTTTAAATTAATATCAGTTGTTAAATAACCAGCCACGCCGGGACTATTAAAGTTAGAGCTACCTACCAAAGCGCTTGCCTGTTGTTGCGATAATGGCGTTTGATTGGGATTTAAAATTCTGGTCAAAGCTTGACAACCTTCATCTTTTGCATCGCAAGTTTGCTGACTGGCATAATAACTTAAATTTGTTTCTGCCGGACATGTCCAAATATCGTTTGTCGGATCCAAATTTTTACAATACGCATTACAGCCAGCTGTTCCACAACTTTCCAAAGTGTTGGTTAAATAGGCTGCTTCTTCCAAACCAGTTGCGCTTAAACTTTGACATGAATTAAAATATGACGGACATGAATCACCCTGGATTCTCCAAATTGGTTTTTCAGCCACGCAATAACCAAATTCATTGCAATCTTTACCATTATCACTTTCTGCAATACAGCTGCGCTCCTTGGCGCAATATGTGTTGCGCACAATATAAATTGAAGGTTCATCCGGTCCACAAACAATTTTGCCATCACCAGAAGTATCTCGATCACAAACTTCCTGCGGTGGAGAAACTATTTCCGGACCCGGACCCTCCAAATCACATACAGTCATCGGCGCTTTTAATTGCCAATTGGGATCAACCAATTTATAAAAAGGCGATTCTGGATTATTGTAAGCATCCAACAAATCTTGCAAAGTTACCCTTACGCCAGCTCCTGTGTCATCTTTATTAAAATTTTTAATGTATTCTGCTGCCAATTCCCAACCCACCGGCACAATCCGATATTTACGTAAAATTAAAATTGAACGCATGGGAAATCCATCTCTAAAGCTTGGTTCGGCTTGAGCTTTTGGATCAAAACCAAACACTGCATTGGGTTTTTTCTTGGCTAATTCGGCTACAGTATTTTTTTGTTCAATCGCGGTGGCAAAAGTAGTATCAATGGTGTTACAATACTGCGCTCCGCCATATTCGGACGTACTGCACTGTGCTGACAGCTCATTGACTACATTAATTTCACCACCCACGTTATAATCTGGCTTTAGAAGTTCAGCAAATTGATCGGTAGCAGCTGGTCCGCTGGAAAGTCCGCCAAACAAATTTAAAACAATCGTTCTATCTGCCGACGGATTCATCCCCTTTGTAAAAGCACGTGCCAAAAGTTTTGAAACCAAAGTATTGGTAAAAAGCCCAATTGCATCTGCCGCTGCTTCACCTGTATAAATCCCATAGGGTTTAAGAGAATCACTAATCATACCAGCCGCATAGCCACCATAAAAAGCTGCCGGAGTTTTAATTTTACTAGTAATAGTACTTTCTAAATCTTTAAAGCCCTGATTAGCCTGTTGAGTAATCTTGGCTGTTTCTTTTGCAAAAATTTGCTTTTGTCGAGCCTGATCCACCAAGGTTAAATAAATTCCAAAATCATTCGCGCCTGGATGAAAAGCCGTGGATACACCAAACAAATCATTAAAGTGTATGTGTCTTAAATCACCCACATTTTTTTTGATATCCACCCAGTCGCATGGTGGCCGCTGAGGTTCAAAAGCTGAGCGAGCATAAATATCAAGTTGAGCTTTCAAAAACGGCCGATCAATGGGTTGACAAAAATTAACTTTCCAAAATGTCCCAGTATCATAAAAAAATACTCCTAGAGCTTCATCACCAACTTTTTGCAAATACTTATCAAAAGGTAGATCCACATATAGTGGCTGTTGACCCTTGCCACCCGTGGCCAGCTTGGTGGCATAATCATAAGCCACACGATTAAATAAATATTTAACTGCATTTTTATAACCAATATCCCCAGCACTTTTTACTACTGCTTTTATGGTTGTCCACACAGTCTCCAAAATTTTCATTAAACGTGAACCGACATCAGCCGTTGGTATACCCGGTGTAGCGGTGGAACTAATAGCGCCCACCAGTTCTGTTTGTGGAGATCCCCCTCTAACCCCGCCACTCGGCGCTTGGGCTTTAACATTTTGCGGCCATAAAAAAGCCGTGGCTGTTAAAGCAAACAGCATAGAAAATATGGTGATTGAAATTAAAAGTTTTTTAAACATGGGGAGATAATTTTCAATTTCTAATTTCTAATTTTTAAACAATTTACAATTAACCAATGATTTAATTTCTAATATGATTTTCTCAAAGTTGCAGAAATTTTATTAAAAATTAGTACAAATTCATGAGCCTCTTTCCATAAAACTCTCAACTTATCTTTTATTTCTATATTAGTTGTCGCCAAAAGCTCAATCCAATATTCTGTTTCTTGAGCCTCTCGACGACAAATGAAAATTTTACTGGAAAAATCTTTTCTGGATGATGCTCCGTTTGCTTCTCTATAGTTTGCCCCAATACTGGTTGCTGAACGCAAAAGTTGATTAATTATATTTCTATTTAAATCTGATATTTTTATTTTTGAAATTTCTTCAATCACCGCTTTACTAAATCTCTTTGTCCTTTCTTCCAAATCATAGTTCATAATTGTAAATTATAAATTAATCATTGTTTAGAAATTAAAAATTGAAAATTTGAAATTTACTTGAGTGATTCCTGAAAAACCTGCATCAGGGTTGTATCATCAATTTGATCTAATTGTTCTGCAGTCATCTGTCCGCTGGAAAGCAAAAGTTCTCTGACCTGTGTCACATCCAACTGTTTTAATTGTTCTTTTTCCTCGGCAGTCAAATCAACAGTTGCCGTGGCTGTCGATCCTTGATTTAAGTTTTCCGTATCCAGCGGTGGTACGACGATACTTTCCACTGGTGCGACGGTCGCAGTGTTGGTAGCGCGACAGTTTTCTCCAGTTGGACACAACGGGTCATGCTCTGAATCAATTTCTTGTTTGTCAGCATAACCATCCGAATCCGTATCTGCCAAATAGGGCGAAGTGCCATAAACAAATTCTTCATCAAAATCAGTCAAACCATCTTGATCTGTATCAGTATTTTTTTTATCTGCTAATGTCTGTTCGGTTGTAGTGCTGTTTGCAGTATTAACAACAGTATTTTGTTGTTGCGCTAAAAAAGGACTGGAAATACTGTGAAATAAATTTAAAAAACCGTACGTCAGTGTGCCAAAACCCAAAATAATCAAAATCAAAAACATTGCTTTATGACTTTTGGTATTTTTAATTTGCGCCTGATCGTTAACGCCATTATTTTCATCCCACTCATCGTTATTATTTATTTTATCATATATACTGTCATCTGCCACATTTTTTTCGGACAAATCAAAACTTTGAGCGCCATCTTCATCGCCCTTTAGTCTTTGGTTTTCCGGTTCATCCATCATACTATTTTCTTGCTCAAACTCTTGATAAGCCATGAAAATATTTATTCACTTTTACAACTATATTATACCAGAAAATAAACAAAGCACCAAAACTTATGTTCACAACTTAAAATATAACTTCACGTGTCAAATCCACCCAATTTTTTACAGTCAAATTTTGTGCTCGAATTTTTTCATCCAAACCAATTTTTTGTAAAATTTTTACCACTTTCTCCATCTCAATTTGTAGACCATTGGCTAAATTATTTTTCAACATTTTTCTCTTGGCACTAAAACCAATTTTAACTATCCGCATAAATTCTTTATTTCCGTCCCCTCCTTTATAAGTTGAAAGTTGCCTTAATGGCAAGTTTAAACGGGCCTCATGCCCTGCTAAGGGCAGAGGGGGAGGTGTTTTTTTAACTTTAAATTTCACTATCACGCTCTCCACTTCTGGTGCTGGCCAAAAACAACTTTGACCCACCAAACTCACAATTTCACATTCAGCATAAAATTGACACAAAACCGCCAAAACGCTCATCTTGCCCGCCGCAGCACAAATTCTTTCACCCACCTCTTTTTGTAACATCAAAACCATTAAATCCGGCCGCGCTAGTCTCCCCCTTGATAAGGGGGAGATACAGAGGAGGTCGGTATGTAAAAATTTCCACAAAACTTGCGTAGAAATTGAATAGGGTAAATTGGCAATAATTTTATAATTTTGTTGTACTATCTTCTCCTCTCTCCCCCTTGATAAGGGGGAGATTAAGAGGGGGTCAAATTTTAAAGCATCTTCATTAACGATCTCTAAATTATTATTAACTGCCAATTGTTTTTTATTTAGTGTTAAATACTCTGCCAATCGTCTGTCTTTTTCTACTGCCACTACCCTGCTGGCATGTTTGACCAATTCAGCAGTTAAAACTCCCAAGCCCGGTCCAATTTCTAAAATTAAATCATCTTTTTTAATTTCTCCAGCTTGAATTATTTTCTCTAAAATATTTTTATCAATTAAAAAATTCTGCCCCATGCTTTTACTCGGCTTGATATTTAATCTTTCACAAACTTTTTTGATTTCTGAAACCGTAAAATTCATATTTTTTATTTTGCCTCTATCTTGCAATCCACCACTACCTCGCCTTGTCTTAAAACCTTTATTTTATTTTTTTCAACTTTAACAATAGTCGACGGTTTTTCTGTTTTTAATTTACCAGCGTCTAAAATTATATCTGGTTGATATTTTCTATTTTTAAATTGTCTGTAAACCGCCATGCCGCTCAGACATTCTTTTTCTCCAAACAAATTAGCGGAAGTTGAAGTAATAAAACCGCCACACTCTCTGGCTAATGCCCGCATAAACTTATCTGAGGATATTCTTACCGCCGCTTCGTTTTTTTCTCTTTTAAATTTTAAATTCTGTTTGTCTTTAATTACTAACCCACATTTTTCTGGCACTCCAGCTGAACTATTTGTTTTAAGTTTTAAAATTATATTCAAAGCTCCTGGCCAATATTTTTCGGCTAATGCTTTTTCTATTTTATTCATCTTAAAATATCTTTTAACCACCTCTAAATCATCTGTAATCAAAAGCAAGGGTTTTGTAAAACCCATACCTTTTATTTTATAAATCTTTTCTACTGCTTTTTGATTGCTTGGGTCACAGGAAAATCCATACACAGTTTCTGTAGCCACAGCAATTACCGCACCAGCTTTAAGTTCATCTATAACTTTTTTAAAATCCAAATTTTTCATTGACAATATTTTCATACATATTTATAAATAGACAAGCAAGTAAGCCTGTCTATTTTTTAAATTAAAAATTAACCAATACAACCCTTTATCATAAACTACGGGTTGGTGTTATAGCAAGTAGGTTGAGAAACCGGATCTGGCGTGCCCCAACAGCCCAATAAACTTACAACGTCACCATATTCAACTCTATTGTCGCCCGCTGCTACTGGAAAAATATCCAAACTTTTTATTGTTGCACACATCGTATGCTTATAATTTATTATACCTGTTGTCTTTTGCCAAAAAGATAACAAAACACCAAAATCAATTATATCAATTTGACCATCACAATTAAAATCAGCTTTTAAGGCCGGTGGTACCCAACAAATATCAGCGCCATCCACACTTACTAAATAAGCATCATAGTTAATATTGTTCGCATTATCTTCATAAACCACATAAATACCCTGATTTCTGGCGGCTGTTGGTATTGGGTTAGTTGCCTTTTTTCCTTGATTATTGTTACTCTCAGTGGGAGTCAAGCGCAAAGCGTCTTGTCCACTGTAAACACCATTTTGATCCACAGTAAAATAATATGCAAAGTGACCACAATCGCGCGGACAATACATTTTATTAATAATACCATTTTCAAAATGCTCAAAATTATAGTCACAAACACCATCACCACAATTAGCTGCGGTATTAGTGCCCTCTCCCTCCTCAATGGTCGACTTTAAATTACTACCAGCAAAAGTTATGTAAGAAATATTACGCGTATCAACAACCGTTTCTACATCCAAATTGTCACCATCATCAATTAAGCCCACTTCAGTACCAAAATTATAAGCACTCAATCTTTCACCACTATTCACGCTAGTACCCAAATTTCCATATAATAATTGACCGTAATGTGGATTAGTAGGATTATCAACATTGCCCGGCTGAGCCGCATACACAATATCACCAGTATTTTTATTGATATTTAAACTGGTAAAATCGCTCGTTGTTTGCCAACCCACCCCTTGAGTTACCCAATTAATAGCATCAAAAGAACGGCTGGTAAAATTATACTTTCTATAAAAAGCTCCTCCTCCAGTATAATATGACCAAGAAAAATGTACATTATTGTCACTATCCGTGACTATGCCTCCTTGACGCGTTCCTTTTTCATCACTATCAGGAACATTATCAACTTGGATCAATTGTGTTTCACTAAAAGCAGAAACATTATCATTAATTCCAAAAGAAAGATAGGAAATATGAGGCAGGTGTTGAAAAGAAACGTGTACTTGTCCAGATGCACTCACAGCTATTCTGGGCTTTTCTAATTCCGTTGTACTGTCTGTATTAATATAAAGCGGACGACCGTTGGGCCAAGCTATTGCGCCATTAACAATTCTATTATACATCACCTGTTGACCACCACTAATTCCTTGTCCCCAAACAATATGCGCATTATTATTTGCATCCACCGCGATTCTTGTATTTGTTCCACTGCCCAAATGGATAGGTGTTTCCAATCCAGCACAAGTATATTTTACATACCAAACCTCACAGGATATTAGTTCACCCGTATTACCCTTTATTGAACAATTTTTATCATAAGCTATATGCACATTACCCTGCCGATCTGTTGCAGCCGAAGGATTACGTGAATTAGTTGCAATTAAAAGTGGAGCGCCAGCACCAGCCGTACCTCCCGTACCTCCTGTACCCCCTCCTCCAGCACAACTTGTGTCAGCCACACACTGGCTGGTTTGACAACCAACCGGACAACCACTTCTGGTTTGTAATCTTTGAGTTGCACTGCAACCACCAGTTCCGCAACTACTGGCAGATTGCCAGGCACCACAAGTACTACAATCAACACCAGTTCCACCAGTACAAATTAATTTAAAATTAGAAAAAGTTATACCAGGAACAGTTCCATAATCAGAACGCCCCAATCTCAAATAAGGCAAAGTTGGATTATATTCTTTACCGCTAGCAGAATAATCATATTCACCAATCTGGTAATAGGCGCTACTTGGGCTTTCTCTAAAAA
>ENA-UOWO01001168-UOWO01001168.1-activated-sludge-metagenome-genome-assembly--contig:-NODE-1168-length-35936-cov-11.472506_pt1 | contig 35936 bp, 29 predicted proteins | sample MGYA00238148_ERZ761564 | MGnify/ENA primary metagenome ERZ761564 (study PRJEB28885, sample SAMN05720194) | activated sludge metagenome | isolation source: Anaerobic digester | place: USA... | reverse complement strand
AACGGATTCAAGCGCGACCAGTACATTGACAATATTGCGCGGCTCATCAACAACGGGCACAAGAATACCATCCCCATTATTGACAATTATGAGGAACTTGATTTGCTTCAGGCAGAAATCAAAGGAAAATTCAAGATCGGAATCAGGATTGCAGCCGAGGAAGAACCCAAATTTGAGTTCTACACCTCGCGTTTGGGCATCGGATACAAAAACATCGTAGGGTTTTACCGCAAACAAATCCAGGAAAACCCAAACCTCGAGCTCAAGATGCTGCACTTTTTCATCAATACCGGCATCAACGACACCGCTTATTACTGGAACGAGCTTGTGAAATGTATCAAAGTGTATGTAGCCTTGAAACGCGAATGTCCTACCCTTGACGGGCTCAACATTGGCGGCGGCTTCCCGATTAAAAACTCACTGGCTTTCGAATATGATTACCAGTACATGATTGACGAAATTCTCAACCAGATCAAGATTGCCTGTGATGAGGAAGAGGTAGAAGTGCCCAACATCTTTACCGAATTCGGCTCGTTTACCGTAGGCGAAAGCGGCGGTGCGATTTACCAGGTTTTGTACCAGAAACAACAGAATGACAGAGAAGCCTGGAATATGATCGATTCGTCGTTCATCACCACCTTGCCCGACACTTGGGCTATCAACAAACGTTTCGTGATGCTCGCCGTAAACCGCTGGAACGACACCTACGAAAGGGTTTTACTGGGCGGAATGACCTGCGACAGCGACGATTACTACAATTCTGAGCAAAACATGAACGCGATTTATTTGCCCAAGTACAACCGTGAAAAACCTTTGTATATTGGCTTTTTCAACACAGGTGCTTACCAGGAAACCATTGGCGGTTACGGTGGCCTGCACCACTGTTTGATTCCGCAGCCCAAACACATCCTCATTGACCGGGATGAAAATGGCATTTTGGCTACAGAAGTTTTCTCAGAACAGCAGACTTCAGAAGACGTGCTCAGGATTTTAGGATACGACAAACAATAGTTAATAATTTTGGTTGGAGTTTTAAGAAAAAAAGTTTTTCTTTGAACCATAACCCAAATCACAGTAAAATAAACACAAGCAACTCAAAATGAGCAAAGGACCAATCAGTCAATTTATAGAAAAGCATTACCTTCACTTCAATGCGGCGGCGCTCGTTGATGCTGCCAAAGGTTACGAAGAGCATTTGCTTGACGACGGCAAGATGTTGATTTCGCTTGCCGGAGCGATGAGTACGGCAGAACTCGGAAAATCGTTGGCAGAAATGATCCGCCAGGACAAAGTACACATCATATCGTGTACCGGCGCCAATTTAGAGGAAGACATCATGAACCTCGTGGCCCACAATTCGTATAAAAGAGTCCCCAATTACCGCGACCTGAGTCCTCAGGAGGAATGGGATTTGCTTGAAAATCACTACAATCGCGTTACCGACACCTGTATCCCAGAAGAAGAAGCTTTCAGAAGATTGCAATCGCATTTGTTCGATATCTGGAACAACGCCGACGCCAAAGGAGAACGTTACCTGCCACACGAATTCATGTACCAGATGATCAATTCTGGCGTGCTCAAACAATATTATGAAATAGACCCAAAAGATTCCTGGATGGTGGCGGCAGCCGAGAAAAACCTCCCGATTGTGTGCCCGGGCTGGGAAGATTCTACCATGGGCAACATCTTCGCCTCGTATTGCATCAAGGGCACTTTCAAGCCAACGACTATGAAAAGCGGTATCGAGTACATGATGTGGCTGGCCGATTGGTACACTAAGAACTGCGCAGGAAAAGGCATCGGATTTTTCCAGATTGGTGGCGGTATCGCCGGAGATTTCCCCATCTGCGTCGTACCGATGTTGTACCAGGACATGGAAATGCACGATGTGCCTTTCTGGAGTTATTTCTGCCAGATTTCTGATTCTACCACGAGCTACGGATCCTATTCGGGCGCTGTCCCCAATGAGAAAATCACCTGGGGCAAACTAGACATCACAACCCCTAAGTTTATAATAGAATCGGATGCTACTATAGTTGCTCCATTAATTTTTGCTTACCTACTAGATTTATAATTAATTATGAAAAGAATTATTGTTGATTATTCTAAACTGACCAACGAAATCCTCTCCTTACTTGTGGAGCGATTTCCCGACGGATATGACGATTCCAACATCATCCGGTTTAGAAATGCGCAGAATGAATTGATTGAAGCCGTTGAAGTGCGTACCGAAGACACCATCTACCTCGTAAAAGTGAGTACAAAGCTCGCCAGCCGATTGGAGAAGTTCGACGAGGACGACGACATCGACGACATTGTAGAACCAATCGACACCATCAAAGGTATGGACATTGAAGACGACGACGCAGTAGACGATGACGAAGAAGAAGTAGACATCACCAAAGATCCGGGCGGCTCAGACGACGATGCGGACGATGATGACGACGACGATGATGAGGATGACATCGAAGACCCGATCGACGAAGACGACGAAGAAGAATAAACAATCAAGGAACTTTCGGGTTCCTTTTTTTTGTAGGCTGCTACCGCGTAATTTAGAACCTCAAATCAATTGTTATGAGCACAGCGAAAAACTACCTGGAATTGAATAAAAAACTTTGGAACGACAAAGTAGATTTCCACCTGCAATCGGATTTTTATGACATGGACGGATTTTACAACGGCCGCAACTCTTTGATGGATATTGAAATGTCTTATCTCAAATCAGTAGCCGGCAAGACAATCCTTCATTTGCAATGCCATTTTGGGCAGGACACGATTTCTCTGTCTAAACTCGGCGCAACCGTTACAGGTGTTGACTTTTCAGAAAAAGCGATTCAAGCCGCAAAAGCCATTGCTACAAAATTGCAAACCGACACCCGGTTCCTTTGCTGCGATATATATGATTTGCCCAACCACCTCGACGAGCCATTCGACATCGTATTCACTTCATATGGCACGATTGGCTGGCTGCCCGACCTCGATAAATGGGCAAAGGTAATTTCGAAGTTTCTAAAACCAGATGGGCAACTTATTTTTGTAGAGTTTCATCCTGTGGTTTGGATGTTCGACTACGATTTCAAGTCAGTGGCCTATGATTATTTCAATACCGAGGCCATCATAGAAACCACCGAAGGAACTTATGCAGATAAATCGGCACCCATCAAAAATACAAACGTCAATTGGAACCATCCCACAAGCGAGGTAATCAATAGCCTCGTCCAAAACGGATTGTGCATTGAGCGGTTCGACGAATACGATTATTCACCCTATAACTGTTTCAACGGCATGGTCGAATTTGAACCGCAAAAATTCAGGATTGCATCGCTCGCGAAAAAATTTCCGATGGTGTTTGCCTTGATCGCCCGCAAAAAATGAGAATCGCCTCCTTTCCTTCTGTTGTCAATGCCGATGCCGAAATCCTGATTCTCGGCACGATGCCCGGCGCGATGTCGCTGGCCAAATACGAATACTACGCGCACCGGCAAAATGCCTTCTGGAAAATCATGTACACCGTTTTTGCTGACGGAAATATTCCTGAAGTTTTCCCCGAAAAGGTTGCATTACTGCAGCGCAACAACATCGCCTTATGGGATGTACTCGCACACTGTGAGCGCAAAGGCAGTCTCGACTCTAACATTAAAAACCAGGAGGAGAATGACATTTTGGGATTGTTATCCGACTATCCGAAAATCAAAAAAATTTTATTCAATGGAAAAGAAAGCCATCGGTTTTTCCTAAAGAAATTCGGCCCGATTTCAGCAATCAATTTAGAAGTCATGCCATCGACAAGTCCTGCTTACACGATGAAGTTCGAGGAAAAGCTAGCGATTTGGCGGGTAGCGCTTGAGCGATAAAGAAAGACCACTTCGTTGAAGGATCAACACGTTGCAAGAAGAAAGAAGAAAGAAGAAAGAAGAAAGAAGAAAGAAGAAAGAAGAAAGAAGGAAGAAGAAAGAAGGAAGAAGAAAGAGGAAAGAGGAAAGAGGAAAGAAATAATAAGGAGATGCTGTCCCAATTCTCAAGTCTTTCCTCTTGCAGCGTAGCGGTCTTTTCTCTAAAGATACCTCTCTTCAAAAACGCCCTGATGATGGTTCTGGTGGCCAATAATGACAAATCCCAACGCCCTAACCGACATGGGTTTACCCGACGCGACACCAATCCGGAGCAATTCCTGTTGCGTCAAACTCTTAAACAACGACAAGGTAGCTTGGCGTACCACAGCCACTTCGGTGAGTAAATCCTGAATACTCCTGCGGCTGCCGTCGGCCTGTATGGCATAATCGTCTTCTTCAAAACTTGCCAATGGCGTTTGGTCATTTCGGGCAAAACGAAGCGCGCGGTACGCAAAAATCCGCTCGGCGTCGATAAGATGTTGCAGGATGTCTTTAATCGTCCATTTGCCTTCGGCATAACGGTAATCGAATTTGTCCATCGGGATGTTCTGCACAAAGCGGATGAGCCGATGCACCGAAATCTCGAGTTCCTCAATCAGGTCGTTGTCGCCTGCTTTCTCAATGTATGATGTATACCAGGATGTGTATTCTTGTTGGGTGAGTTGATTTGCTTTCATTAGCGTTTAACAAACTTTTGTTGGTATTTTTCTTCACCTTTAAATGCAATGAGCACATAAACACCAGCTGCTAAAGCTGATACGTCAATCTGATTGGTGAACGCTTGTTCAACACTGTTTTGCCTAAGGAATCAGAAACGATGAATTTATCAAAGTTCAATTTTGAATCTGAAGCTATATGCAACATCGTACTGGTCGGATTTGGATAAATCACAATGCTATTTTGGATAAAGGCTTTACTTGCCAGAGTTACATTATCGAGGAAACTGAGGTCTTGCGACGTATTGGTATCTGCAAATTTTCCAATCATCAGAAGCTTGTACGGGTTCGCTTGGTACCAGTTGTATTGTATTTCTCCGTCAAAATGGACATATTTCACTCTAATCACATCAGTAAATGTGCCGAAAGGCGTAATCAAAGTACCGTAAGCGTCATAAGTATTATTCGATCCCAGAGGTGTTTCATCTTCAGTGGTATGGTAGGTGTTGTTCCATGATAGGTTATAAGTGAGCGGTAGTGGAGAAAATTGCGTGTCAGGAGAATAATTATTTTCAATTCCTTCGCTATTGGTTGTCGCAAAAGTTTCTATTCCGGAACTGGTAATTTGTGATAGGGTGTAATTTTCATATACAAAACTATCTATTGTTGCTGATAGCTTTTGCACAAAATTGGTCTGTGGAAAATTTTCAACAAACGGAGTCGAATTTACGGGAACCGATTGCATCAAAAAACTCGAGTCCTCATATGCAACGCTTTCAAAATTCCAGATTTGATTCGCGCCACTCCCACCCGGCGTTAAGCCTTGTGTGGTAAGATTGTAGATTTTCCATGAAAAAGGAATTATATCGGTCGATGTCATGACGGGCTGCGAACAAGCGATATAAGACAACATTATAAACAAGCCAACATAGAGATTCTTCATAAAATCGATATTAAGGTTTAATAAATTTTAAACTTAATACCGAAATATAGTTTTAACATGTTTTATCCGTGAAAAGCGCAAATATCCGACGAGTTGCAGCTTAAGCCGAATTTCTACTGGCATTGATGTTGCCAAACAACGAACGCGTCACGATTTTTTTATAGGTCTCAATCAGGCTATGGTCTGCGGCAACATCCTTTTCTAAAGCACCGATGCGTTGCAAAGCATATTGTTGGATCACGAGCAATGGTCTTACGATGGTCTCGCGCGTAGCCACCGATGCCTTTCCGTCGGGGTAATTCTGCATGAGTTCTTCCTGACGTGCAATCTTGAGCAACAGTCGCTTGGTTAAGAGGTATTCATCGTAAATAATTTGCCAGAACGAACCGAATTCGGGGTCATCTTTCATGTAAGCCGTGAGCGGAAAAAAGGATTTGGCGAGCGACATCATGCTGTTCTCGAGCAACGTCCTGAAGAACAACGAGGAATCATACAACGCCTGGAGCTGTTGCCAATGGCCCGAAGACTCAAAATGTTGGAGCGCAGTACCTACTCCAAAAAATCCGGGTACATTCTGCTTGAGCTGGCTCCACGAACCCACAAAAGGGATGGCACGCAAATCCTCGAAATCCAGCGCATCCGATTTTGAGCGTTTAGACGGACGACTACCGATATTGGTCTTCGCGTAATAATTCAGCGTACTCATCTTCTCAAGGTACGGGATAAACTTGGGATGGTTCTTAAAATCGGTGTATTTGGCATAGCCCAAGGTCGCCAAAGTATCCATTAATTTTTTATCATCGCCCGATAGCACTTTGACTTCATCGGTAAAAACCTGGTTGGTCGCGCCAGCGCTGAGTAGGTTTTCCAGATTGTATCGGCTCGAATCGAGCGTTCCCAGATTAGAACTGATGGTTTGTCCTTGTATCGTAATCTGAATTTCGTGGTTTTCTATTGTTGGCCCAAGTGAGGCATAAAACTTATGGGTTTTGCCCCCACCGCGCGCCGGAGGCCCTCCGCGTCCATCGAAAAATACCACTTTGATACCGTGTTTGCGCGATACTTGGGTGATTGATTCCTTGGCTTTGTAGATGCTCCAGTTGGCCATCAGATAGCCACCGTCTTTGGTCCCGTCAGAATAACCGAGCATAACGGTTTGCTGACCGTTCCTGTTGTTGAGGTGTTGTCGGTAAGCCGTATTGGTGTAGAGCGCTTCCATGATGCTATCGGCCTGTTGCAGGTCGTCAATCACTTCAAACAACGGCACGATGTCTACGGTAGGATTTTCCCATCCACATAACCGGACGAAGGCAAAAGTTTCCATGACCTGAAGCGCACTTTCGCAATTGCTGATGATGTATCGATTGGCACCTTGCTCCCCGTTTTCGCGTTGGATGGTTTGCATGGCGTAAATCGATTCGAGCGTGGATTGGGTAAGCCCGCTATAATCGGATGGATTAAGCTTTGCGGTTAGTTTTGACGCGGCGGCAAGGCGCTCGTCAGCAGATAAGGTCAGATAGGTAGCTGGCAAAACCGGTGCTAGTTCTTTGATGACACTATCGTGAATTTTGCTGTTCTGCCGAATGTCTAGCGTGGCAAAATAAAATCCAAACAGCCTGACTTTGTTGATCAGCTCATTGATATCGTCCAAATAAAGGGATTGGTGCTCATTGATGACCAAGTCGCGGATGGTCTCCAATTGGCTCAGAAGTTCGTCCGGTGACAGGTGCAACGAGCCTTCATAGTAATAAGCCGATTGGTATATCTTGTGTTCGATTTGGGCAACAAGTGCTTCTACCTTACTGAAAGTGAGTTTGCGTTTGAGTTGTCGGATGTCGCGGTAGTAACATTTTAAGATTGAATTTCGCAAGCGGTCGGCCACTTTTAAGGTAATATCGGTGGTTACAAAGGGGTTACCATCTCGGTCTCCGCCAGGCCAAAATCCGAAACTAAAGAGAGGATTTACCATGGGTTCACCGCCAAAAACATTCTTTTGGAGATAGGTCACCATTTCGCCCGAGGTTTGGTAAAGTACATTCTCAAGATACCAGGTAAGGCTCACCGCTTCGTCATACGGCGTAGGCTTTTCCTTTTTGATAAAGGGCGTTTTACCGAGTTGCGACAGCAATTGCCGAATGAGTACGAGGTCATCATGGCGAACGGCCTGGGTCAGGTCGGTGATGATCCCCAATACCGAACCAGGATAGAATTGCGTAGGATGCGCCGTTAAAACCGTACGTACCTTAAACTCTTTCAGGAAATCGTGCAGCGTTGCCGTTTTGCCTTGGCTTTCGGCTTTGTCTTTCATGTCACGAAGTGAACCACGTCCTTCGAGGTTATTGATGATGGAAAATGCAGCGTCTTCTATCGCGTCAAAAAGCACGACTTGCCTTTCAATGTATTGGATGAAACGAAATAAGAGATCTATGCGTGTGGCTTCGGAGGGGTTTTCAAGGAATTTGGCTGTAAAGAAATCAACAATCTGCTCGGGTGTTTGCTGTTGCTCGAAGCCTTTTTCGCAGACCTCGGCAAACAAAGGCAATAAAACACCGGTATTGTTGATGTCATCAAAAGGAAGCGTCAGGAAAAGACTGTTGTAGAGCTGGTATTTGGATAGCACTTCCTGGTTGAAGCGTTCGGTTTTGGTAAGCGTGTACATCGGAGCGAAATTTGGATTAAATTAATAAAAAAACCCCAAGCTTTCACTTGGGGTTTCTATTTTATTTACGAAATCGATTACAGATTCTTGAAAATCGTGTGCATCAGCCTTTTCTTGTCGTTGATACTTTCTTCTAGTGAGATCATCGTCTCTGTACGATAAACGCCGTCGATATCATCAATCATGAAAATAACGTCTTTGGCGTGTTTGGTATCTTTGGCGCGGATTTTACAGAAAATGTTGAATTTTCCTGTAGTAACGTGCGCTACCGTAACAAACGGGATTTCGTTGATCCTTTCCAATACGAATTTGGTCTGCGAGGTGTTGTTTAAGAAAACGCCCACGTATGCAATGAACGAATAGCCTAATTTTTCATAATCCAGGGTTAATGAAGAACCCATGATGATTCCGGCATCTTCCATTTTCTTAACCCTAACGTGTACGGTTCCTGCCGAAATCAAAAGCTTCTTAGCGATATCTGTGAAAGGAACCCTGGTGTTATCGATCAACATGTCTAAAATCTGATGATCCACTTCATCTAAACGGAACTTACTCATAAAATGTATTGTTTATTGTGTTTGTCATGTTCAAAAAAGCCTTTCATATCAACCCAAAACCTTACCGTTGGCGACTTCTGTTTCGCCCAGGAAAAAATTTGCCGCTTGCTCTGGTTCTGGAATATTGTTTTTGCCATCCGAGTATTCAGCACCATGTGCATCGTATTCTATATGACCAAAACAGTCGTCCAGCGCGCCTATTTTAGCGATGTAGGCTTCAAAGCAAATCTGGTTGTCTATGAGTACTTCCTTATATTGAAGGGCAAAATTCGCAATTATTTTGTTACTATCATAATTTATTTTGATGTTTTTATAAACAAAGTCGTAAAAATTGATTTTATTTTGAGGAATATTCAAATAATCATGAATTTCATTATCAACTATAACGTTTTCGTTTAGATGCCGCAAGCCTGAAAGTAAAGCGATAAAAATAAACCTTCGGGTTTGTTCGCGCTGGTAGTCTCCGGGGAAATGACCCGCCTCAAATAAAATCGTGGGCACACCCAGGAACTGAAACGTATCGCCTACGCAATTGATATTAAATGAATCGTCAAAACGCCCTACCTGCCCGGGAATAAAAGCTTGCAACGCCTTATTCATCGCCGAAATCACATGCATCGCTTTGTACCGCACTTCATTGACCTCGCGCTCAAAATTGTAAGCCGGCGCAAGAAATGATACCGTTGCAGGTTTACCCGAATCGGCTACGCCATATATGGTGCGCTGGTCATGCAGGTTGTAACAGAAATCGGGTTTGAAATCATCGAAGGCTTTGCGCAATGCGATGCTTTCTGGTTGTGTTCTTTGATCGGCATCTCGGTTGAGGTCGACACCATTGGCGTTCTCGCGCGTGTACACCTCAGCACCGTCGGGATTGAGCATCGGAAGGCAAAGGAAACTAAAATCATCGAGCAGCGATTTACCATCTCCATTCAAATAATTCAAAAAATCGAACAATGCCTTGGTGGTCGTGCTTTCATTGCCGTGCATCTGTGACCACATCAGAATTTTGGTCTTTCCTTTCCCGATACGATAAGCATAAACAGCGCGGTCTTGCACCGAACGACCAATAACGCTCAACTTGCCGTGGCGACTGTGTCGTTCCAGGATCGGTTCCAGGTGTTGGAGTGCCACATAACGCCCGTGCAATGCGGGTTCTTTGTATTCTTTGAAAAGGGCTTCGAAATCCATGAGATTGGTTTTTATAGCGCAAAAATAAGGTATTTATCCCAGCTTCAAACCCGTCTATAAAAAGGAAGCCTCCGACCAAAAATGACCGAAGGCTCCCAAACCAATAAAACAAACACAAAATTAATTTCACAAATGAAGCATCTGCTACTGGTTATATATACGGTGACAGCTGAGATATGGATTTAGGACCAGATGTTAAACTTTGAAACCCAGTTGCGGAATCTTCCCGGTGACGTCTTTAAAGAACGGCAACAGCGACGCCATATCGGTTTGATAATGGCCGGTTGGATGAAAGGGACTGCCGAGCCGCACTTTCTTCTTTCCGTAATCGAAAGCCACGGGAATGATTGGAACCTTGGCTTTTAGTGCGATATAATAAAAGCCTGTTTTGAGCTCGGAGACTTTGCTGCGTGTACCTTCGGGCGAGATGGCCATACGGAAAACCTCGCGCTTTTCAAAAATGGCCGCGATCGAGTCGACTTTATTCAGGCCGCCCGAACGATCCAGCGGCGCACCGCCCATCCACCTGAAATACGCGCCAAAAGGAAAGCCAAAAAGCTCCTTCTTCCCTACCCAGTGCATGTCCAGCCCAATAATTCCACGCGTAAAGAGTCCGAGGTAGAAATCGTGCCAACTGGTATGCGGGATTACAATCATCACGCACTTCTTGACCTGTGGCGCAATAGTGCCTGCGATTTTCCAGCCCATAAGCTGCAAGAAAATAAATTGGTAGAGCTTTTTTTTCATGGTCTCGGTTTGCCGTAAAATTAACATTAATCCCTTATTTTTGACGCGAGGGCGATGCCCTAACCCTGTTAAATTAAAAAATATTCGATTATGCTCAAGAAACTGCTAAGCTATTTTGTACCCGTGGTCATCCATCGGAAGAAATCTGCAGTGAGCAAAGACCTTGAAATTAGCTGGAACAACGGCCAACTCGTGCTGGATTCTACCAACACCAATTACTCTTATGGCAGCCTGCAGCGCATCCTGCGCAAAGGGCTCAAAAACATCGGATTCGACAAGATAAAAGCGATGCAATCGGTACTCGTACTTGGCGTGGCAGGTGGCAGCGTCATTAAAACGCTCGTAGATGAGATCAAATACGGTGGCAAGATTACCGGTGTGGAGATTGATCCCGAAGTAATCCAGCTCGCCAACAAGTATTTTTCGCTAGATCAGATCCCGAACCTCAAGATTGTCATTGGCGACGCTTTTGAATTTGTGCTCAAAACCCATGAAAAATACGACCTTATTATTATTGATATTTTTCAGGACACTGCCATGCCCAACTTTCTGTTTGAGAAATTTTTCATGGACCGCATCGGTCAGCTGTTGCGCCCAAAAGGCAACATCCTGTTCAACACCATGACACTCGATAGCAAACACGACCAACGCAATGAAAGATACCTCGTAGAATTCAACAACAAACCTTATAAAGTGAAGGCGATTCCGCGTGTTGAACGGCACAACGAACTTATAATCATCGAGAAATCGGCATAAAAAAAGGGGAACCACCACAGTTCCCCTTCGCTTAACCAAACAAACTAATATAATTCAAATTCAAACTTAAGATTTTGGCATCAGTACGGTATCTACCACGTGGATTACGCCGTTGGATTGGTTGACGTCGGCAATCGTTACTTTAGAAGAACCTCCTTTTTCATCGGTAAGGTAAAGGTCTTTGCCTTTCATCCAGGCGGTTAAAGTCCCGCCGCTAACAGTTTTTAAAGTCGCTTTTCCGTTTCCGGCTTTGATAGCCTTGTCGATATCTTTGGCGTTCATTTTCCCGGATACTACGTGGTAAGTCAATATATTGGTGAGCATTTTTTTGTTTTCTGGTTTGAGCAAGGTCTCAACGGTTCCTTTGGGCAATTTGTCGAATGCCGCGTTGGTTGGGGCAAATACGGTAAACGGACCTGCGCCTTGCAAGGTTTCTACCAAACCTGCCGCTTTCACTGCAGCGACCAAAGTGGTGTGGTCTTTAGAGTTCACCGCATTTTCGATGATGTTTTTAGAAGGATACATTGCCGCTCCACCAACCATTACGGTTTTCTGTGCAAAAGACGCGCCTGTTACTAAAATTGCAAAAGCTAAAAATGCTGTCGATAAAAATTTCTGGGTTTTCATAATATTGATTATTTAAGGTTTATAAGCCCATTTACGCGATGCTATCGATACCGGTTTTGCAACCTTTGCTTTTTTAACATTCATTTAAGTTTTATTCCCAAAGGCGTAGACGTACTTTTGTGAAAACGCCCACGCTATGTTTTCTTTGTTTCAAATTTCCCGCCTTTTGACAATCATACCAATTTTCGCTGTTGTGATAAGCCAAGCGCAAACCCACCAACAAAGCCAAAGCAAGCCAAAGGCCAGCGAAAAGATGCGCGAGCTGGTTTGTGACATCTCACAATATGCCCGTCGCATCAAGCCCGATTTTATCATCATTCCTCAAAACGGGATTGAGTTGGCATTCAACAATCTCGACCCGAAAGAGAAGTTGCATGCCGAGTACTTATCGGCCATAGATGGGCAGGCAGTAGAAGATTTGTTTTTTGATGGCAAGCTGAAAACCGATACCTATCGCCTCGGGATGCTGCGCGAGTTCCGACGCCACAAGCAGGTGTTGTTTTCTGACCATGTAACCAAAGACGCCGCAATAGAAAAAGTTGCCGCATTGGGACTAAAGGAAAATTTCTTGTTTTTCACGCGCACCAAATCCAACGAGCACTACCACACGATTCCCGATAAGATTATAGATGAAAACAACCGTGATATTTCAAATCTGGGCGATGCCAAAAACTACTTGTATCTGATCAATGCCTCGGCATTCAGCGCTAAGAAAACGTACCTGGATGCACTTGCCGCTACCAACTATGACTTGTTAATCATTGATTTGTACTATAATAATGTATTGCTGACGGAACAAGATATCCAGCCGCTCAAGACTAAAGCCAATGGCGGCAAACGACTCGTGCTTTCTTACATGAACATCGGCGCTGCTGAGAATTGGCGGCCTTACTGGAAAAATGGTTGGAAAATCAACAATCCCGTATGGATCAAAAAGAAATACCATGGCTACGAAGATGAACTCTATGTAGCATATTGGCATCCCGATTGGCAAAAAATCATCACCGGAAACAAAGATTCTTATATCAAAAAAATCCTCGATTCAGGCTTTGACGGCGCGTTCCTGGACAATATCGAGGCATATTACGCTCTATACCACTAGGAATTTAAGTTGCTTTGGGAGGCCTTTTTGTTTTAATTGATTTCCTCTATTACCTACAATAGTATGCGCCGCGATGGTATTTAATGCAGATTACAGCAACTTTCGCGCTTGCTCCAAATCCTCGGGCGTGTCAATCCCGATGCTGACGTGCTGGGTTTCCACCATCCGGATGCGCTTGCCAAACTCCAGGTAACGCAACTGCTCGAGTTTCTCTGAGGCTTCGAGACTTTTCATCGGCAAACGGTAAAAATCAAGCAGCGCTTGTTTCCTGAAAGCGTATATCCCGATATGCTGAAAATAGCGTACCCCCACATTTACTTCACGCGGATAAGGGATTACCGAACGCGAAAAATACAGTGCGAATCCATTTTGATCCACCACGACTTTAACGTTGTTAGGGTTTTTGATCTCGTCTTCACTCTTGATTTCACGCATCAATGACGCCAGGTCGGTCTTTCTTTCATCGTCTTTGCGAAATACAGCAATGAGTTGCGCCAAAGGTTCGGCAGCTATAAATGGCTCGTCGCCTTGTACGTTTACGACCAAATCTACATCGAGGTTGGTCACGGCTTCGGCAATACGATCACTGCCCGATTCGTGTTCCTTGACACTCATGATGGCTTTACCGCCTTTGGACACGATTTCATCAAAAATCAAAACCGAGTCAGTTACCACAAAGACGTCGTCGAACAAATGGGTGCCGATTGCGGCTTCATAAGTTCTCAGAATGACGGTTTTGCCGCCCAGGTTTTGCATGAGCTTGGCCGGGAAACGGGTTGAAGCATAACGGGCAGGTATTACGGCGATGATTTTCATGATTAAGATGCTAAGATACTGAGGCGCTAAGGTAGGAAGTTTTTAAAAAATGAGATCGCCTAAATTTTAGTGCAACACAAATAGATGCTCTGAAATTTAACAAACCCTACAGAAAATCTGCCTGTCAGTGTTAACGTAGTTTCTTAAGGGACGTATTCGCCCCTTCCCTGAAGGTAAAATACAAATTTCTTCGCACACCGCGTTGCTGAAAAACTGCACCAATTGTTAAATCTACTCCAGCTTGGTTGTTGCGCAATACATCTCAAGAACGTTTAATACTGATTGCACCGAGAGACGATGTTTTTTCACGACTTTAATACAGCCAGATTAAAATCTGTGTTCGTTTTGCTATTAAACCGATCAACCGACAATTTATGTTTCGTCTACAAAATTATCATCCTTAAAACCAATCAGGTAGAGCTTTTCCTTGGCGCGCGTCACGGCAGTGTACAGCCAACGGATGTAATCGCGGTCTATGCCGTCTGGTAGGTATGGCTGTTCAATGAAGACCGTATTCCATTGTCCGCCTTGCGATTTGTGGCAGGTAATCGCGTACGAAAACTTCACCTGTAACGCATTGAAATATTCGTTTTCCTTGACCTTCTGGAACTTTTTAAACTTGGTTGGCTCTGATTCGTAATCCTTCATGACTTCTTCATACAACCGATTCGCGTCATCGTAAGAAAGCGATGGCGATTCGCTGGTAATGGTATCGAGCAGCAGTACAGTTTCAAACGGTCGCTGGTTGGGGTAATCGACCATACGGATTTTGACATTGGCGAATTTAAACCCATAAAGCTCCTTGAAGTTAAAAATCTGCAAGACCTCGATAATATCGCCGTTGGCAATAAACCCGGCTTCATCGGTTTCTTTGAGCCAAAAATAATTGTTCTTGACCACCATCAGATAATCACCGGCCGAGAGCTCGCTTTCTTTGTCGAGGATTTTCATACGGATTTGCTGGTTGTAGGCGTTGGCGCGCTTGTTAGATCTCACGATGAATGCGGTGTCTTCTATACTGTATTTTCCGTAAGCCGATTGGATTGCATCCTGGATGTCGTAGCCGTCTACGAGCCGCACTACATCATTGAAATATCGCAGATCGAATTGAAAGGTATCAAACAATTCATTGCTGAGCAGTTCCCGCAGTTCGGTTGCATTGAATAGTATGCCCGATTTCTCGCCCTGCCGCATGACTTCATCTAGTTCAATGTGCCTGATTTCCTTTTGGTAATGCAAGGCCAAAGTGCGGGTATCGAGCGCAGGCGAAATATCTAGGTTTACCGGTGGCAACTGCGCGGTATCACCCAGCAGGATCATTTTGCAATTGGCACCCGAATAGATGTAAGACACCAGGTCGTCTAGCAACGAACCGTTTTCATACAATTTGCTTTCCTGATTCACGTCTGAGATCATCGAGGCTTCATCGACGATGAAAATAGTATTCTTATGCTTGTTGGGCTGCAACGTAAAACTCAAACCACCGCCCGAATTTTTCTTAGGAAAATAAATCTTCTTATGGATGGTAAACGCGGGCTTCTGCGAGTAATTGGCGATGACTTTGGCCGCGCGCCCGGTTGGCGCAAGCAGCACGTATTTGCGGTTGATTTCTGAAAGGTTGTTGACGAGTGTTGAGATGACAGTGGTTTTCCCGGTTCCGGCGTAGCCTTTGAGTACAAAGATTTCGTCGTTGTTTGAATTCGAAGCAAACTGCGCCACCATCTGGAAAAAAATGTCCTGTTTGTAGGTGGGTTGGAATGGGAAATTGCGTGTGAGGACGCTGTAAAATTGCGTGGCATTCATGTGGGCGAAGGTACGTTATTACGCGAAGACACGCAAAGCAGATGCGAAGATGCGCAAAGAAAAATAGCTGCAAATTTGCATTGGTGTGCCTTTGCCTCTCCTTCGCGAAACCGCTACGTCACCTCATGAAAATCATCAATCCCCGAGCCTAGCCCCGATGGCAGCGGCTATCCTTTTGGGTAGTGAACAGCGCAAAAGATTACTTCACAATAAAATATTTTTAATTGTGTTCGGTCAGTTCGCTTCGCTCGGGTAAAGCGTACAGCGGGACAAAGCATCAAAAAGCCACAGAACTTTCTGCTCCTTGAAATTAAAACTTTCTAAAAAAATTGTAAGTTTGCGTGGCACCAAGCCAAGAATAAAACTATGCTCGTAAATCCGGCCAATATTACCGAAAAAAAATATAAGAAACTCACCGTGAAAGTCGCGCCGGGTAGCATGGCTTTCTGCAGTTTTGATACGCTCAACCAAATACCATTGGCTTTTAGGGAAATTGCGTTTGACCCTTCCGACAAAAAAACGGTGGTTGAATATTATGCCGATGCCTTTGCCAGCCATGAAGAACTGGGCGATTCCTATGATGAAGTGGTGGTACTGCACGACAACAACCTGGCTACTTTTGTCCCGGCTGCTTTGTTCGACGAGGATTGCCTGGGCAATTACCTGCAATTCAACAACAAGGTTTTTGAGACCGATTCTTTTGCGTTTGACACGCTGGCGTCGTACCAGATGAATACGGTGTACATCCCGTATGCCGACATCAACAATTTCTTTGTGGACACCTTTGGCAATTTTGTATACAAACATGCCCATACCGCTTTGGTTTCTAAACTGTTGGAGTTGTCTAAAAACGTAGACGAAAAGAAGATGTTTGTACACATGGCCGCCGGTCATTTTGAAATCGTAATGGTACAGAACCAACATTTGTTGTTGTTCAATTCGTTCGATTACAAGACGCCCGAAGACTTGATATACTACCTGCTTTTCACCGCCGAACAACTCAACCTGAACCCCGAAACATTCAGGCTTGAATTTTTGGGTGACATCAGCCAGGACGATGCGTTCTTTGCCATCGCGTATAAATACATCAGGAATGTTTCGTTGTTTGACACTGCCGATCTCGAGCAGAAAAACGCGCTCAGCGCCCAAGACAATCGCAGGCATTTTATCCTTTTACAATCGTGAGGATTATTTCTGGCAAATACAAAGGCCGACGCATTTCGCCACCCAAAAACCTTCCGGTACGGCCAACGACCGACATGAGCAAGGAATCCTTGTTCAATGTACTCAACAACCATTTTGATTTTGCCGATCTTAAAGTGCTCGACTTGTTTGCGGGAACCGGGAACATTTCTTTTGAATTCGCTTCACGCGGCAGCGCCAACATCACTTCGGTAGACGGTGACTTTGGCTGTGTGAAATTCATCAAACAGACCGCGTCGGAGTTTGACTTCCCGATTGCCGCCATCAAAAGTGATGTGCTGGCTTTCGTTGCCAAAACCAAGGTGACTTACGATGTTATTTTTGCCGATCCACCCTACAACCTAGACCAAAAAACTTTTGAGAAAATAGTGTTTTCTGTCTTTGAGCACGAGCTTTTGGACGGATCTGGGATGATGATCATTGAACACTCCAAGCACACCAAACTTGAGCACCTGCCTCATTATTCGTTCCAGAAAAATTATGGTGGGTCGACGTTTTCTTTTTTTGAGTTTGAGCAAGCCGAAACACCCGATTAGTGCATCGGATAAACCGAATAAATAAAATTACCGGCATTGGTTTCCCAAATGGCAAAGTCAAGATTGTCAACGTTGCCATCGCCATTAAGGTCGGTCACATAGTCGCCAAAGGCAAACTCGCTCGCATCGGTTTCCCATAACCCAAAATCGAGATTGTTAATGTTCTCGTCGTCGTTGATATCACCCGAATAAATCGCCCAGACACCGGATTCCACTTCCAGCATATTATCGCCATAAGCTTGTGATGCGGCCAGTGAAAAATCATAGTACAACGGTTCTGCACCCAGTTTCTTGGGAAGCGCGCTCCAGGTCTGCAATACATTTCCGCCTTTCACGACGATGTAGTAATTGCCTTTGAGCGGCGGGCTAAAGTTACAGTCTAGCGAACCATTGGTGTGCAAAATAGCTGTGGTAGTGCCTGCGGGTTGTAGCGTCACCGCTTCGAAAAGCTGAACGGTCAATGTTTCTACGTCGTCTGCACTTGCTCCGGCCACGCCTTGATTGAGTTTCACAGGAACCATTGCGCCTGCACCATTGTAGTAACCTTCAACGAAAAGCTTGAGACTTAGATCGGTTTTGCCGATCATTAGTGAAACAACGTTGTCTTCATCATTGAATTCTAGGGTTGAAGGGTTAATGATCCTTGCGTAAATCGTCGTGTCGTTGTCGTAGACAGTCCAAGGCATCTCAATTGTGATACTGCTATTGGCGCCAACCGAAATATGTTGGGTGCCGATGGCAATTTCCTGAAAAGCATCGTTAATATAATAGAACTGCAAATCGGCCAGGCAAAGAAGATCACCGTTGTTGCCAATCACTGCGTTGAAAACGATGTTGGCGTTTAGCGCAGGTGAATAGTTGGCTGTCGTGAAACTCTGGAAATATAGGTTAGACGCTTCTCCTACGATGATGGCTCGCGTTGCAGTATTGTTGAGCTCATCAGATTCTACCACGGCATTACCGCTATCGATTACTGTCCTGATGGTATGCGTGCCCACAACAGTTGAAGACCAGTTTACCGGTATATGTATCGTTTGGTTTTGGCCAGATGGCAATCCACTTACGGTTGTCGTGTAGAGTAAATCGGCATCAACAAAAACCTTAAACTGCATGCTGTCACTGATGTTTGAATTGCCGATATTTTCATACGTAACGTCAAGCTGGATTGGCTCTCCCGGATCTGGATTAAGCAGCGATGGATTGATATATTGCGACAGAACCCGTAAATCAGGTAACGTGGTGGCCTGGATTGAGCGGATGAGTACGTTGTTGGATTCATCGCATTCTGTATAGACATGATTCGGGTCGACCGTCATCACAAAAGTATAGGTGCCAATTTCAGGAACCACAAAAGTCTCAGGAAGCGCCGCAACATAAGGGCATGCACAGTTTTGCTGGATGTTGTTCACCAACACTGTTCCCAAGTCAACTAAACCATCCAAGCCAGGGCCGCTAACTTCGAATTTTACCTCAACCGAGGAGGCATCATACAAATGATATTGGTTAAACGCTACACTAACCGGAACCTCCTGATGCTTTACATAAGAATACTTCCAGAAATCGTCACCGCAAACAACCGGCCTGTCAACGGGTTGGAAATCCCAGCAGAGTTCGCCTTCGATTTGGTTGTCGTCTTCGCTGAATTCATCGATGAGGTTGTTATAATCTGCCATGACTTTCAATGTTCGCGTAGCCGGAGCCACAGACGGCACGGTCATCGTTAGCACTGCCGATGCACCCGGAGCGAGATCGTAACTGTATGCCATGTCGTAATACAATTGATCTGTAATTTTAAAGCGCACGTCGATTGGGGCGTCGGCTGTTGCATTCCCGTTATTGAGGATAGTTGCTGTATAGATAACTATTTCGGGATGTTGCGGATCCACCGGTAGTACATCGAATACTTCACAACCCGAATCGAAAGCGAGGTTAGGCTTGCAAGCCGTAATGTATTTGTGGTAAATGTTGGTGTTGTTGGTTTCATCGGTTTCGGTAACGGCGTTGTTTACGTCGCAGCGCAATTCAAAGGTGTAATGCCCGACGGTATCAAATACAAACGGCTTGGTAAAATAATAAGGACTGCCTGCATCTATTCCGGCTATTGTCTCGTGCAAAGTGTCGAGCAGTATACCGTCGCGTTTTACCAATATGTCACAATTGAAAGTACCGGTAGCGCTGCAGCCCTCATTCGATATGATAAAGCCCATACTGTTATTGGCCTCGCACAAAAATTCAGAAACAGGAAAAGAAACGCCCAAAGCGATATCGGGCTGTGGTTCCCGAACGATTACGTTCCCGAAATAACCAATATTGTTGCCTTCATTAGTCTCCGCAAGTTGGTGGTCGTAATCACAATGCAGCTCAAAAGAATAGTTTCCGGGAGACGGATAATTAATGAGTTTTGTAAAACCATATTCCGTTCCTGCATCAATTGCTGCTATGGTTTCGTAATAAGTCCCGATTACCACCTCGTCTTTCTTCATGAAGATTTCACAATTGAAAGCACCGCTGGCCACACCGCCCAAATTCATCACCGAGAAGTTTTCAGTTCGTGTTGTTTCGCAAGTACTGCCGCTTGGCCCTGAAGCCGGGTAAATGTCCGGCATATTGGGCAGTACCGTTACGATCATACAACCCGAATTGTTATTTTCATTGGCCTCAGAAATGCTGAACTCACCATCAGCCGTAGCGCAAATGCTATAAGTTCCGGGCGTATTGAAAACGATGTTGCTGAACGAAGTCGTGAAAGAATCGTAAGGATCCAATGCCGGAACCATCAAGTCGCTAACCTGCTGACTGCCCGAATCCTGGCTGAAATGTAACAAAGTTGGGCTGCTGATTGCCGCGCAACTGTTCATTACCGTCACATTGCCCAACACCGATTGCCCTTCAATAATTGTGGCTGATGCCGGTTGAATCGCTACCGAAAGATCAGTAATGCAAGTGACAACGGGTGTGATCTTTTCAAAAGTAAGGTTAAAATAACCCGTAAAGGTAAAATCGGTCATCTCGCCTTCAATATGGTAAATCCCGGGCGATTCGGGTGCGGGAATACTGCAAAAGAAATCACCATAAGCATTGGTGTAGCCAAAACCCGTACGGCCGGTTTCGACTATCCGTACATTTACCGTTGCCCCGGAAACAACGTCATCGGGCAACGTTCGCAACGCATCGTAATACCTGCCACTGCCGCTTACATACACAAAGGTATCGGGTGCAGCGTACGAAACCTCGGGGCTTATCGTTTCATTGATCACATCAATGCCGCCGAGCAGGTTGTAATTGCCATTGATGAACGGCCGCACCGCCGAATTGTTAAACTCATTGGTTTCGCTGATGACATCCGTATAATCGATTACCACCTGCATCGGGCACCAGGCGGGCTCGGCGGGTGTCATAATGTCCCAGCTCACGATAGTCGACGCCTGCGGAGCCAGCCCCGAAACCAAAACATCGCCATAAACAATATTGGTATCGTACTGGTTGACCAAATGCGCGTAAAAAGACTGCGTTGGATAATCGCTGGCATTGCGGATCACGGCACTTACTGTTAACGGTGATGAAACCGCAGGATGGTTGGTACTCAGGGTAATGTCGTTGGCGAAAATCTGCAAATCTGGATCGATGCGTACATCAGGGTAATTGAACGGTCCAAAAGTTGTCAAACAACCCGAATGGCTGATTTGTATACGGGTTTCCCAGTTTACGCCATTCGGAAGGTTATTGATCGTAGCGATGTAGCGCTTGCCGTCGGCGGTGTTCAGGTCGTTGACATCGTAAGGTGTCATTACCACTACCCGATCGGACGAATCATTGAGCACGCCGTTCCCTTCATAATCGAGGTAAACCCTCGGAAACGAAGTCGGCGGCAAAGTATTGTTAGCATCGTAATAAACTGCTTCGAATGAAAATGTCGTATAGATCGTTCCAGTCAGCGGTGCGCAAATCGACGTGGAAAAATTAGGGCTTGATGAAAATTCCAAACGCTGTGCGACAGGATTGATACTAGCACTAGCATCATTGCAATCGCCTGAAACTGCCGAGTAACCTACGGGCGGCGATGATTCGCAGAGCAAAGCGGTTGCCAATGATCCAAAGCCATCATGGTCTGCATCGACATAGAAAGACAACAGTTGATGGATTGCGGGATTGTTGTCATTACAATCGGTATTGTTGGTAACGAACCCCGACGGGATCGTAGTATAATCGGTACAGAATGTAACCGGATTTACCGCTCCGTAGCCGTCTGAATCGTTATCCTCATAAAAGGTAATTAATACAAATTTGGTGTCATCGGTGTCATCACAATCATTTTGATTGGACACGTAACCCAGAGGCGCAAAACACGCTTGCACAGTAGCCGTTGGATCGCCTTGACCGTCTGAATCGGCATCCCGATAATAAGTATTTTCAGGGTAACGAATGAGCAATGCGGTATTGTTCTGAGCCACATTCAATGTTTCGCCTAAAACGTCGCTGCGGGTAATACTGGTGATGGTCAATGTTTCGCCTTCATCCAAGGCCGCAAAAACAATTTGCAAAATGGCATTCCCGTATAGGTCGGCCGTAACGTTACCGGCAGTCTGCTCCTGACCGGTACCGATGCGATAACCTACTGTCGAAACACTATTAGGAAACAATCCGTAAATGTAAACCGAAGCAGCCGAACCCGCACAAAAATACACCGGCGCAGAAACACCTCCGTAAACCGGTAATTGGTTGGTACACGAACTTTCCACCTCGGCTACGCTGAAACATCCTGCCGCATTGGCTGAAATGTAAACCGAAGGGTTAGAAATATAATTGCATACGCTCGTGGCATTGCACAAAGACAATTGCGGATTGCCGTTGATTTGCAGGCTGGTAATGCCTGATGTTGTCATTTGGTTGAGTCCGTAGATACTATTTAACGTATCATTATAGTTAATAGCGATACTTCCGTTAACTGTGGTTAGGTGCGACAACGCATTAAGGTTGGTGAGTTGCGGGTTATTTGAAATGTTGATGCCGCCTACAGAAGTGAGGCTCGCAAACGAAGGCAGTTGTGTTAGGCTAGTATTGTTGTATACCTCAAAATTGCCTCCAATTGAAACCAAATTGGTGAATCCCTGCAACGAAGTAAGCATGGATGGCGGATAGAACCAATAAGTAATTACAGAAAAATTGCCGCCCACGCTGATTAGATTGGGCAGCATTGATAATGTTGTTGGCTTCGCAGCATCTATGGTAAAGTTCCCTGTAATGGTCACAAGGTTATCCAAACCCGAGCAGTCCTGCAAGGCAGGCAAATTAATTAAATTCAAATTCACGACAGAAGTAATCTGGCCGAGCCCGTTGAGATTTACAATATCGGACCCCGAAATGTACAATTCGCCAACCGCATTACATCCAAAGTTGTAATCGTAATTGTCAACATCCTGTTGCGAATACAAGTAAACATTTTGGCAATTTTGGGGTTGGCCACATGACACCAAGACTTGCGTATTACTATTGCAACCGCGCGCATTATCGGTAATATTATTGGAGACAACCGGAATCAATGAACAAATTGCCGCCATATTACACAAGGAAAGCTGCGGGTTAGACGTAATGGTCAACCCCGTCACACCTATTGTAGAGAGGTTATCAAGACCCGAAAGCGAAACCAGCATAGGATTGCTCGCAACATACAACTGACCATTAATCGACGAAAGGTTAGACAATGCCGAAATATTGGTAAGTGCAGGGTTATCATATAAATTAAAATGGTCACCAACGCTCGTCAATGCATTGAGTCCGGCCATAGTACTATTTAGATTGTTGGTAATTCTAAAATACCCGCCGATGGCCGACAATGCAGTCGTGGTTGGCAAAGCGGTCATGCTGGTATTATTGTATACATCATAAAAACCGGTAATTGTCTGCAAACTGCCAAAACCCGTAAACGAAAGCAAGTTCGTGTTATTGGTAATCTGGAAATTCCCGCCAATGGTCTGCAAGTATGTAAATCCAGAAAAAGTACTGAGCGCAGTGATGTTATTTATGGTAAAATTGCCGCCGATAGTTTGCAGCGACGAGAAATTCATAGTCAAGTTAGATGCCATCTCGCCACTCACATCGAAATTACCGCTGATGGTATGAAGTTGGTTCAGGCCAGAAAAATCGGTTAGTAACGGGGCCGAGGAAATGCTCAACGACTGCACACTTGTCAATTGCGAAAGCCCGTTGAGGTTGGTGATGTCATTGCCCGAAATGTACAGGCTGCCTTCGAGCGAAGTACAACCGTAATTCATTGGGTAATTATCCACATCCTGTTGCGAAGACAAACTCACGTGGTAACAATTCTGGGGCTGTCCGCACGAAACCCTGATTTGGGTAACCGAATTACAACCAGGGGCGTTATCATAAACCGATGAAAAGTTGGTTGCGGTACAAAACCCGGGCTTGTTGCACACCGACAACTGCGGATTGCTGTATATGTGGATATTTGAACCAACAACAAGGTCAGGATCGGTAAAGCCCAGATTGGTTAATATAGTATTGTTGCTCACATTGAATGTACCGGCTACCTGCTCTAAACTCGGAAAATTAACAGTCGTTAGCGACGGATTCGAAAGGACGCTAAGGCCTTCATTAATAGTAACCAAATTGGGGAAACTGATACTCTGCAAAGCTGCATTGCTGTTCAAATAAAGCGTTCCCTGCATGGTGTGCAAACTATTAAACTGCGAAATGCTTTGCAGACTGTTGTTGTTCTGGATGGCGAGCTGAGAACCCAATTGCGTCAGGCTCGAGAAATTGGGTAATTGTTGCAACAACGGATTGTTTGTAATCGTTGCCAAACCACGGATGTATTGCAGGCTTCCGAACCCGTTGACCTGCGTAAGCAAGCTCGAATCCGAAATTGAAAAAGTACCATAGTCAGAGCCCGGATAACCAATCCTGGTGAGGCTGGAAAAACCGCTGAGGCTGGAAAGGAATTCGGTAGTGACATTGAAGTTGCCGTCTAGGGTTTGCAGGCTGTTGAATCCGTTCATCGCTGCAGGGGTTTTTGCCAGGATGTTGATATGGCCGCCAATATGCGTGAGGTTCGGGAATAAATTCGATCCATTGATGTTTGGCACATTATAAAAGTGAAGGCTACCTCCTATGCTTGTCAGGTTGTACAAACCGCTGATATCGCTAAGCGGATAGTTCACATCCGAACCATTACTATACGAAGCGATCTCCACGTCGCCGGTAACCGACGTGAGCTGACTCAGACCATCGAGGTTGGCGACTTCAAAATAAATATGGATGCCGCCGATGCTGGTGCAACCCGGATAATTCGTTGCGAAATTGTCTACATCGGCCTGACTGTAAAAATATATTGCTCCGGTCGGGCATTGGCAAAATCCTACATTGGCACACAAGAGCATGGCAATGACAAACACGTACAGTTTTTTCATCTTGGTGAAATTTTTTAAATAAATTTTGCAGGTAGAAAACAAGGAGACTTGTAGGAATGCTAAACTTAACCAAAAAAGAAATCTTAAAAAATACCTATCAACTGGTATTTTTTTAATTTTCAACTGGTTAAAATTTTATAAATTAGCATGAAACGCCGGATTATGGATTTAGCTTTTTACAGTGAAGCCAGAAAAGTGTGGTCGCGCATTACCAAAAATGCCGTCCCTACTGAGACAGTTTTCGATTTTGACTTTCAGAAAAAAATACTCGACATTTTCCAGATTGGCAATTACTATTATTATATTTTCGACATCAAAAATCTCAGGTTTGAATTCATGAGCCCCGAGATTGTGAATGTGTTGGGCTATAAACCGGCAGAGCTCAATGTAGAGTTCTTCATGTCTAAAATTCATCCGGATGATCAGGTGGTGTTCCTCAATCACGAAAATACCGTCATCGATTTTTTCAGCAAGCTGCCACACGAAAAGTTCAAAAAATACAAAGTAAGTTATGATTATCGGGTGCGCAACGCTTCTGGCCAGTATTTGAGAATCCTGCAACAAGTTGTGGTTTTGCAATGTGACGAACACAGAAACCTGCAGCAGACTCTAGGTGTGCATACAGATATCAGCAACCTCAAAACCAATAATCAATCGGTGTTGTCATTTATAGGACTTGACGGTGAACCGTCATTTTACGATGTGGACGTACGCCAAGTATATAAACCATCGCGTGATATTTTCACCAAGCGTGAAAAGCAAATCGTGCAGTTGTTGCTCAATGGCAAACAAACCGCCGATATTGCCAGGACACTTTCAATCAGCAAATTTACCGTAGACACCCATCGAAAAAATATCCTAATAAAGACCAAAACCAAAAATGCACTTGAACTGGCCATTAAGGTAATCACCGAAAACCTTGTTTAAACCGATTCAAAAATCAGCGTTGAAATCAGGCTCAGAAGACCCGAGCGAAGCGAATCGACCGAACACCAAATAAATCTTTAGATTGTGAGGTAATCATTCTCGCTTTTTGCAATCACAATCGTCGCCACCGAATTGCCGATCAGGTTAGTAATGGCGCGCGCCTCACTCATGAATTTATCCACGCCGAGCAGGAACGCTAAACCTTCTACGGGAATTTTGTGGATGGCCGTAAGCGTAGAAGCCAACACGATAAATCCGCTTCCGGTAACGCCGGCTGCACCTTTGGAGGTTATCATGAGGATTCCGATGATGCTTGCCATTTCAAACCAACTCAAATCAACGTCGTACAACTGCGCGAGGAAAATCACTGCCATCGATAAGTAAATGGAGGTTCCGTCAAGGTTGAACGAATAACCCGTGGGAATCACGAGTCCCACTACCGATCGGCTGCAACCCAATTTTTCGAGCTTGACCATGATGGATGGCAAAGCCGCTTCGGATGAGGAAGTCCCCAGAACAATCAGCAGTTCTTCTTTAATATAGCGAAGCAACCCAAGGATGCTGATCTTGTAATACCTGAGGATACTACCCAAAACCACAAAAATGAACAGCGCCATGGTAATGTATACGGTGAGCATAAGTTTGGCGAGCGGAATGAGGGTTTCGAGCCCGAATTTTCCGATCGTGTACGCCATTCCGCCGAATGCTCCGATTGGTGCCAGATACATCACGTATTTCAATCCCGTAAAAACAATTTTTGACAGCCTGCCCAAGAACAAAATAACTGATTCGCGTTGTTTGATGAAATTTAAAGCCACGCCTACAATAATAGCCGCAGTTAGAACCTGTAGTGTGGTATTGGCCAGAAAGAAATCCATCCAACTGAAAGCCTTTGGATTGGCCGTGAATTTCGCCGGATCCTGAATGCTAAGTCCCGATTTGTCGACTTTTCCGGGTTGTATAAGATACGCCACAGCGATACCAATCACCAGCGCAAACGTCGTCACAATTTCAAAATACAACAACGATTTGGCCCCAATGCGCCCCACTTTTCTAAGGTCGCCCATACTTGAAATGCCCAAGACAATGGTCAGGAAAATAATGGGCGCGATAAACAGTTTGATGAGATCAACGAAAGTCTTGCCTACGATTTCCATCTGCATCGCTTGCCCAGGAAAATAATGCCCGAGAAAAATCCCGAAGAGGATGGCGATGAGCACCCAAAATGTGAGGTTGGTGAGAAGTTTAGCTACCAAACTTTGAGCTTTTATTTTCATCGATGGAAATTGACCATTATACCAATTGACCCGATACCTCGTACCTTGCACCTTCTACCTTGCACCTTCTACCTTGCACCTTCTACCTTGTACCTTGCACCCTGCATCCTGCATCCTGGAACTAAAAAAAAGCAGACCTATAAGCCGGATTCTGTATTCCGACGGATCGGAACCCTTATCATTTATCTGGGCCTGGAGTTACCCACAGGCTCTATCTTTCTACCCTTCAGCAACGAACGAGAAGCCCTTAACTGCTGATATACTTGAAATTTCACCGCATAGAGTTTACCTGGTTTCACTACAGCCGAACTGTACTTGCTTTCTGTTGCACTTGTCCTAACCGCAATTGCTTGCAGCCGACGGATGTTATCCGCTATGCTTCTCTGTGGTGTCCGGACTTTCCTCCACTCCTAAGAGCAGCGATAAGGCGGTCTGCGGCGCAAACTTACAACAAAATTTGCCAGTGCAGCTAATTTTATAACTTTCTGTTCTAATAGCATAAGCAAAAGCGGGTGGTTTGGAACTAATTTTATTCCTAGAAATAACAAACTAAAACACACCATCATGGAACGTCAGATGTATCATTACGCCACAGTCTCGAGGGCTTTAGAAGAATTGGCTCAAAAAGGATTCACGGTAGACTTCAATACGCAGGAAAAGCGCATTATTGACAGCCCGCATGATTTTGAGATTGAACATGTCTATCGTTATGAAGGCGAAAGTGATCCAGGCGACGAAGCAATGGTATTCGGGATCAAATCCAGCACCGGCGAAAAAGGCGTTTTCGTGGCCGGACTTTCGGCCTTTACCGACAACAGCGCCGCCATGGTACTCAACGAATTGAGCATCAAAGGACGCAAAGAAGAACAAAACAACCAGTGATTGGCGCATGAACCGGCTCCAGTCGAAACTCGAAAAAATCGGGCGCGATCCTAAAATTACAGCCAAATCGGTAGGGTTGCGCTATTCGGTTAATATCAACAAAGGCTATTTTCGGTACCAAACCGAGGGTGGCTTTTTTTATGTGGATGACCAAGGCAAAAAGATCAGAAGCAAGGCACTCTTAACGCGATTCCAAAAACTCGTACTACCGCCGGCCTGGGAAAACGTCTGGATTTCACCACACGAAAACGGACACCTGCAAGCCACCGGAATCGATGCCAAAGGACGCAAACAATACCGTTACCATGCGCAATGGAACAAAATCCGCAACCAATCCAAATTCTATAAACTGCTTGGGTTTGCAAAAGCGCTGCCTGTCATCCGCAAACAGGTAGACGCCGATCTGGCACGCAATGGGCTGCCGTATGAGAAGGTGTTGGCACTTGTGGTGAAACTCATTGAACTCACCAACATCCGCATTGGCAACGACGCTTACAAGAAATTGTACGGTTCGTTTGGGCTCACTACGATGCAGGACCAACACGTCAAGTTTGAAAAATCTAAAGTATGGTTTGAATTCATCGGTAAGAAAGGCATCAAACACAAAATGGGTCTCCATAGCAAGAAACTCGTAAACCTGATCAAAAAATGCAAGGACATACCGGGACAGGATTTGTTCCAGTATTATACTCCTGACGGACAGCATTGCTGTATCGGCTCGTCGGATGTCAACAACTATCTTAAGGCGATTACCGGCGAAGACTATACCGCAAAGGATTTTCGTGCCTGGGCCGGAAGCGTCAAGGCGCTCGAGTGTTTCAGGAAACTCGAACGTCCCGAAAGTCAAACCGAATACCGCCGACGGGTTGTAGAAGTCCTCGATGAAGTCGCCTCAAATTTGGGTAACACGCGCGCCGTTTGCAAAAAATATTATGTACATCCCACGGTAATGGCGGCTTTCGAGAACGGCAATATTGCCAAATATCCGCCAAACAATCGCAGACGCAAACTGGATCCCGAAGAATATGCTTTGGTGGATTTACTGGAAAATGAAAAGATTGCGGAGGTCTTAGGCTGATGCAGGAAATGCCATTTCGTCTATCTATCCATTCAGGTTGCACCCATTTGAATCGTTTATAACTTTTCACTTTTCACCCGCAGAATCGTTCTGAACTTTAAATTTTAAAGTTATATTTGCTACTCTTTATTTTTCTATGGAACAATTTGTAGTATCGGCGCGTAAATACCGTCCGCAGACATTCAAGGATGTTGTGGGGCAACAAGCCATTACCAACACTTTGCTCAATGCCATCGAGACCAATCACCTCGCTTCTGCCCTTTTGTTTACTGGTCCGCGTGGTGTGGGGAAAACTACCTGCGCAAGGATTTTGGCGAGAAAAATCAACCAGCCGGGTTATGACGACCCGAATGAGGATTTCGCATTCAATGTGTTTGAACTCGATGCCGCGTCCAACAACTCGGTAGATGACATCCGCAACCTGATCGATCAGGTACGCATCCCACCGCAAACCGGACAATATAAAGTATACATCATTGACGAGGTGCACATGTTGTCATCGGCAGCATTCAACGCCTTCCTTAAAACGCTGGAGGAACCGCCCAAACATGCCATCTTCATCTTAGCGACAACAGAAAAGCACAAGATCATCCCCACGATATTATCGCGCTGCCAGATTTTCGATTTTAAGCGCATCACCGTCAAGGATGCCAAAGAACACCTCGCCGAAGTGGCCAAAAGTCAAGGCGTTGCTTTTGAAGACGACGCGCTGCACATCATCGCCCAAAAAGCCGATGGCGCCATGCGTGACGCACTGTCTATCTTTGACCGTGTGGTATCTTACTGCGGCAACAACCTCACGCGCCAGGCCGTGGCCGAAAACCTAAACGTACTCGACTACGAAACCTATATACAGGTCACCGATTTGGTTCTGGAAAATAAAATCCCCGAAGTACTCATGGCCTACAACGAAGTGCTTTCAAAGGGATTTGACGGACACCATTTCATTGCCGGATTGGGTTCGCATTTTCGCGATCTGCTCGTCTGCAAAACACCGGCGACTTTGGTATTGCTAGAAGCCGGCGAACAAGCCCAGAAATTATACGCATTGCAATCGCAAAAAGCTTCGCAGGAATTCCTGCTCAAAGGCATTGAGCTTGCCAACGACTGCGACCTTAAATATAAGGTGTCGCAAAACCAGCGTTTGCTCGTTGAACTTTGCCTGATGCAACTCGCCTCCATCAACTTCGATGGAGAAAAAAAAAAGTTGACGGATTTATAATCCCTGCCAAACATTTCTACGGACGGGTTTTAGAACTCTCGGTTGAAGCGCCAGAAATCCTTGACGTTCCGGCAACACCGCACAACGCAATCCCACTAAAAAACGAATCGGTAACTGTCGAAACTGCCACCGTTACCACTATTGATGTCAACGATGAATCGGTAGAAATTACCACCACAACGACAGAAACCGTCACCGAAAAAACCACCATTCCCGTACATAACGAACCCAAGGTGTCGGCGTTGTCGTTAGCGAGTATCCGCGCCAAACGGGAGTTGCAGGAAAGTTCAAAAACTGTGGTTAAGGAATCGGTGCAGTTGCCTACCGAGCCTTTTTCTGAAACCGACATGCTACTGTACTGGAACAAATACGCGCAGAAACTCGGCGACAAAGGATTTAAGATCATGGAATCGCTGCTGCTGATTAACGATCCGGTTTTGAACGGCACGCAAATCACGATCGAGTTGCCCAATGAAGGCTCGAAGATTGATTTTGAATCGGAGAAAAATGCGTTGTTGGGTTATTTGAAAGGTCATCTGCACAACCATGACATCTCAATCGACGTGGTGGTGAATGAAAGTGTGGAGAACAAATTTGCATTTAGCCCGCAGGATAAGTTCAATCGGCTCAATGAAATCAATCCGACTTTGGAGGTGCTCAGGAAGACTTTTGACTTGGATCTTTAACTACCCGTTGTTCTTGTCTTTTTCGAGATGTTCGAGCGTACGTTCAATCCGCTTGTCGGGAATCAGCCACATCAAAGCCACAAAAACGCATACCGCGCCCGACAGCCACTCATTGAAAAAGGAGAAAGCAATCCCTATCATATATAATATAGGAGAAGACTTTCCTTTCCAGTCTTTCCCGACCGCTTTCTTTAATACAGAATCTTTGCCTTGGCTTGCGATGATCAGGTTTTGCAAAATCCAATAGGCCACACCGGCCATCAGTAAAGTGAATCCGTATATGGTCATGGTATTTTTGGCGAAATGATTCTCACCCATCCAAGCCGTGGCGAAAGGAACGAGTGATAACCAGAACAACAAGTGCATGTTGGCCCACAAAATCTTGCCATTTACGCGCGTCATGCTGTGCATCATATGGTGGTGGTTGTTCCAGTAGATACCTATATATATATAAAGCTGAGCACATAGCTCACGAAGACCGGCAACAATAGGATCAATGCGGTAAAACTCGAGTTGTGGTGCGGCACCTTGATTTCAAGTACCATGATGGTGATGATGATGGCGAGTACGCCGTCGGAGAAAGCTTCGAGCCGGTTCTTATTCATTGGAGTTGATTTTACCGTAGTACATCGCTTTGACGATTCCGTCCGAAAGACCGATTTTAGGGACGTAGATATTGCGCGCACCACTCCACTTCATGGCATTGAGGTAGATGCGCGTGGCCAATACGATTACGTCGGCGCGGTCTGGGTTCAGGTCGAGTACCTGCATGCGCTGTTCGTACGAAAGCGAATTGAGATACGCGTACTGTGAATTCATATACATATAGGACAGCGGTTTCTCCTGCAATTTGCCCGACATCTTGAACAAGCGGTTGATGTTTCCGCCAGAACCGATTAGGGAAATGTTCTCGAAATCTTCGGTAACGGTCCTGATCCATTTCTCGATTTCATGCCAGACGACTTCGTTGACCATTTCGTTGAGCAATCGCACGGTACCAATCTTGAATGAGCGCGAGGCGATTTGCTTGCCGTCGGCGAAAAAGGAGAACTCGGTACTGCCGCCGCCTACGTCTACATACAGGTACGCTTTGTCTGTGGCGAGTAAATAGTGTAAATCGGTGGAGGCAATAATCGCTGCCTCGGTCTTTCCGTCGATAATATCGATATTGATATTGGCCTGTTCGCGGATGATTTCAACCACTTCTTTCCCGTTGTAGGCCTCGCGCATCGCCGAAGTAGCCAAGGCAGCATACTTTTCTACCTTGTGCACTTTCATAAGCAGCTTATAGGCTTTCATCGCGTCTACCATGCGTTCTATGTTTTCCTGTGAAATCTCGCCCACGGTAAACGCATCCTGACCCAAACGTATTGGTACGCGCACCAAGGCGTTTTTGCTGAAATGGGTTTCTTTCCCAACTTCCTCAATCACGTTGGCCACGAGCAATCGCATGGCATTCGACCCGATATCTATGGCCGCGTATTTCTTTATTGTAATCATAGCATTGGCTGCAATTAGGATTGCAATGAGGCTGCTTTTTGGGGAAGCAACAGTTTTTTATAATAGTTGTAGGTTTCAAGTTGTGCGCGGAAGATGGCATTTTGCCCGCGTACCCGGTATTTGTTGTCGAGTTTCTCTGAGTGGTAACGCGCCTTGACGTTACCTTTCCAGCCGATATTGAAATTGCTGATGAGTTCTTGCTTGATGTCGTCGGCATAAATGGGGCAGGTCACTTCTACCCGACCGTCGAGATTGCGTGTCATGAAATCGGCCGACGAGATGAACACTTCGGGTTGGCCGCGGTTAGCAAAGATGTAAACGCGTGAATGTTCTAAATAGTTGTCAACGATACTGATAGCTTCTATGTTCTCGCTCATACCTGGCACACCAGGAATCAATGAACAGATCCCGCGCACCTGCAACTGGATTTTCACGCCGGCGCGGCTCGCATCGTACAATTTATCGACGAGTGCAAAGTCAGAAAGGCTGTTCATCTTGAGTTTGATATACGCGTCATGACCCAAAATCGCGTTGTTGATTTCGCGATCGATGAGCTTGTAGAACTTGTTCCTGGTATAATGAGGCGATACGATCAGGTGTTTGTAACGATGTACGCGGAAATTGACATCAAAGAAATCAAAAACTTTGTCGATGTCTTTGAGAATCTGCTGGTGGCAGGTAAACAAGGTGACATCGGTGTAAACGCGCGCGGTAGCTTCGTTGAAATTTCCGGTGGAGATGAGCCCGTAGCGTTTGAGTTTGCCGTCTTCGATGCGTTCGATGACGCATATTTTACTGTGTACCTTTAAGCCTTTGATCCCAAAAATCAGGTTGATGCCTTCGGTTTGCATCTGTTCGGCGTAGGAGATGTTGCTCGCTTCGTCGAACCGCGCCTGCAACTCAATCTGCACCGTCACTTTCTTGCCGTTCTTGGCTGCGTTGATTAGCGAAGAGATGATTTGCGAGTTCTTGGCCAAACGGTATAAAGTGATTTTGATTGTGGTCACTTTGGGATCGAGTGCGGCTTCACGCAAGAATTTGATCAGGTAGGAAAATGACTGGTAGGGCGCGTTGAGCAAATAATCCTTTTGGCTGATTTTTTCCAGGATGCTACCGTCGAGGCTTAGTCCGGGCACGGCCAAAGGTTCATTGTTCTGGTACAACAAATCGAATCGGCCCAAGTTAGGGAAGTCCATATAGTCGCGCCGGTTGTGGTAACGCCCGCCGGGAATGATGCTATCGGTAGATTCGATGTGCATTTTTGAAAGGAAGAACTTGAGCGTATCTTTGTCGATTTGCTGGTCGTACACAAAACGTACCGGTTCACCGATACGACGGTCTTTAACACTGGTCGCGATTTTCTCGAGCATGCTTTTGCTCAAATCAGAGTCAATCTCGAGTTGGGCATCGCGGGTAATCTTGACCATGTGCGCCGATACTTTTTCGTAGTCGAAAATGTTAAATATGCTGGCCAGGTTGTAACGGATCACATCGTCGAGGAACATCACGTATTGTTTGTCGCCTTCGGCAGGAAGCACCACAAAACGGTTGATGGTCTTGGGCATCTCGATCACCGCATAACGGATTTCCTGTTTGACCTTGCCAAAACCCAATAGTGAGTTGTTGGTCTTCTCGCCTTTCATGGTGAATTTCACGGCAAGATAACCCGATGTATCGCGCAGCAGCGGGAACTCGGCCAAATCATTGAGGATGATGGTCACGAGCGCCGGACTTACTTTTTGGATGAAAAACTCACGGATGTAATCGCCTTGCTCTGGAGACAATTCCTTTTCGTTGATCATATAGATGTTCTGGGCTTCTAGTTTCTTTTCGATGATGCTCAGAATGCGCAGGCTCTCGGATTGCTGCTGGATAACAATCTGGGTGATTTCTTTGAGCAGTTGTTTGGCACTGATGCCGCCCAGCACTTTCTCACCCGAAATACCGTCAAGGCTGAGCCTGCGAATAGCGGCAAAACGCACACGGAAAAATTCATCGAGGTTGTTGGAGAAAATCCCCAGAAAGCGCAATCGGTCTAACAATGGGACGGTTTCGTCTCCGGCTTCCTGCAATACGCGCGCATTGAATGCCAACCAACTTTTCTCCCGGTCAATATATCTGTTCTCTGACATGTAATTATTTTAAGTCTTTAGGGAAAATTGTTTTCAAGGTGGTGCCTTTTGCTATTGACAGCCAATCGTTGGTGTCGAATTGCAGCGAGATGAATCCGCAGGTAGGTACATTGTCTATGAAAACGGTTCCAAATTTATTAACAAAATTCGTAATGGCCTCGTTATGCCCAAAAAGAATAACATTGTCGTAACGATTGTCTATCGCCCTGATGAAGCGTTCCAATTGGTGGGACTCGAAGGTATAAAGCGACTCCTGGAAAATCACCTGCTCTAACGGATAACCGATTGCCTGGCAAATAATGGTGCACGTTTCATAAGCCCGTTTGGCGATACTGCACTGAACCACAAAGCTTTCTGGTAAATAGGCAGCGCAGGCGGTGGCGATTTTTGCCGCATCTTTAACGCCTCGGGATTCTAACGGGCGATCGATATCGTTAAGCCCGAAGTCCCAACTTGATTTGGCGTGCCTGATGACAATGAGTCTCTTCATAGCAATAGTTATTGATCATTTCTTGGTTGTTACAATTTACAAAAAAAAGCTGCTTTGCAAAATATCCGGGCAGTGATTTTAAAAGTTTGTTCTATACCCAACAATTCCCAAATAAACACCTGATCGATATCCTTAAAAATGTTAACACTTTTCAATTGTTTTTGTTAAAACAATGACGGAGTCGATTTTTATCAGTTAAATTTTCAAATACTGCCGATGTCGCAACCTACAATGTTATAAACAAATGCGTGTTAATATATATTTGTAATCATTTACTTTCAAAATATAGTCTAAAATGCATTTTATCTATGATTTTTGCATTTTATCGATGTTTTTTTTGGTCAATACATTTAATAAATATAGTTTTGAAATGTTAAAACAGCCAATTGAAACAAAACCAATTCAAAATTAAGAAACCAAATCTGCTGGATTTAAACACCTAATTGGGTAAGAATCAGGGCCGAAAATGTTAAAAAAAAGATTACAATTATTAAAAAAGTTCAGTTTAACGAGTTTTCAGGTTGTTGGTAGATGAAATGATATGAAAATGGTTTATGTAAGTAATTTAGCCAAGAAAATTAATTCGGCTTAATGCGTTTTGTCGGATTTTTTACTAAAAAAGAATTATGAATTAATTTCTTAATATCATGAAAAAGAGTGTCCCAAACCAATTTATTAACCAACAAAACAATGAGCAATTGTTTCAAAATCCCCTAATTTTAATGATGAAACGACTACTACTTCTGATTGTTTTCGCCATCTACGGCCAGACAATCTATGCGCAGGACGCAAGGAATGACAGCGGTGGTTCTGTAATGGAACT
>ENA-UOWO01001161-UOWO01001161.1-activated-sludge-metagenome-genome-assembly--contig:-NODE-1161-length-36070-cov-17.014883_pt1 | contig 36070 bp, 23 predicted proteins | sample MGYA00238148_ERZ761564 | MGnify/ENA primary metagenome ERZ761564 (study PRJEB28885, sample SAMN05720194) | activated sludge metagenome | isolation source: Anaerobic digester | place: USA... | reverse complement strand
TCTCAAGTACCAAGAGAAAAGCTTGATTGTAAAATGTTTTACACAATCGCATGGTTTGAAAACTTACTTTGTTCGTGATGCTTTTTCCTCCCGAAAATCAAACCAGAAAATAGCCTATTTCCAGCCATTGACTATTCTCGAAATCGAAGCCGTTCACAAAAACAAAGGCACTTTGGAGAATTTCAAAGAAATCAAAATTGCAATTCCTTTTCAAACTATTCATTCAGACATTTTCAAAAGCACGATTGTGATGTTCATTTCCGAAATCTTGCATCATTCCATTCACGAAGAGGAGGAAAACGAACACCTTTTTGCTTTTCTAGAAACGGCTTTGTTTTGGCTCGACAATCACGACGAAACCGCTAATTTTCATTTAATTCTAATGCTTGAAATAACAAAATATCTTGGTTTCTATCCCGACATTTCCGAAGTGGAATTCCCTTTTTTCGATACCAACGAAGGGGTTTTTACACCGTTTCACGGTCTGGGTTCACTCACGGAACACGAAACCAATCTTTTCAAAAAACTCATCCATTTGAAATTCGACAACGACCAAAAAATCTTTCACGTAATCGAAAGGCAAATCCTCCTCAAAATCCTGATCGATTATTACACTTTCCATCTCGATGGTTTCCGAAAACCAAAATCTCTGGACGTTTTAAAGGAAGTTTTTTCTTGAAATGATTTGCCATAAAGATTTACAAGATTATCCATTAAATAGATTTTGATTGAATTTTCGACACAGTTTTAAGTTTGCGTTTAACTTAAGAATCTGCGTGTCTTCGAGGCAAACAAAAAATCGTGAAATTTGTGGTCAATAAATCAAAATTCCTTACTTTCGCACCATGATTAAAGAAAAGGATAAAATGAGCATAAAATTTACTGAATACAAAGGACTTAACCTGCCAACAGTTGCATCGGAAGTACTTGATTTTTGGAAAAAAGAAAACATATTCGAGAAGAGTGTAACCACTCGTGAAGGCAACCCGCCATTCGTATTTTTTGAAGGACCACCTTCGGCAAATGGATTGCCGGGAATTCACCACGTAATGGCACGCGCCATTAAAGATATTTTTTGCCGTTATAAAACCCAAAAAGGATTCCAAGTAAAGCGTAAAGCGGGCTGGGATACGCACGGTTTACCAGTAGAATTGGGTACCGAAGCGGCATTGGGAATTACCAAAGAAGACATTGGAAAAACTATTTCCGTAGCCGAATACAATGAAGCCTGTAAAAAAACCGTGATGCGTTACACCGATGTGTGGAACGATCTGACAGAAAAAATGGGGTATTGGGTCGATATGGAAGATCCATACGTGACCTACAAATCCAAGTATATGGAAACCGTTTGGTGGATTTTGAAACAAATCTACAACAAGGATTTGATGTACAAAGGCTACACCATTCAGCCGTATTCTCCAAAGGCGGGAACAGGATTATCTTCACACGAAGTAAACCAGCCAGGAAGTTATAGAGATGTAACCGATACAACGATTGTTGCCCAATTCAAAGCTTTAAACGAAACTTTACCTTCATTTCTTCAAGGATTTGGAGACATTCATATCTTGGCTTGGACGACAACACCTTGGACTTTGCCTTCGAATACAGCGTTGACAATCGGACCAAAAATCGATTATGTTTTAGTTAAAACTTTCAATCAATATACTTTTTTACCTTCGAATGTGGTTTTGGCTAAAAACTTGGTTGGAAAACAATTTTCAAAGGGTTTTTTCGCAAGTACTGAAGCTTCCGATTTCGAAAATTTCAAAGAAGGAGACAAGAAAATTCCATACCAAATCCTAGCCGAATGTAAAGGAGCTGATTTAGTTGGAATTCGTTACGAACAATTAATGCCGATGGTATTGCCATACCAAAATCCGGATAATGCTTTCCGAGTAATTTCAGGAGATTTTGTTACCACCGAAGACGGAACAGGAATTGTGCATACCGCGCCAACATTTGGTGCTGATGATGCTAAAGTGGCCAAAGAAGCTGTTCCTGAAGTTCCGCCAATGTTGGTTTTGGACGAAAACGGAAACCCAGTTCCATTGGTAAACTTGCAAGGAAAATTCATTGACGGTTTAGGAAATTATTCTGGAAAATACGTTAAAAACGAATATTACACCGATAACGATGCTCCTGAACGTTCAGCCGATGTAGAAATTGCCATTCAATTAAAAGAAGAAAATAAAGCTTTCAAAGTAGAGAAATACGTGCACAGTTATCCACATTGTTGGAGAACCGACACGCCAATTTTGTATTATCCATTGGATTCTTGGTTTATAGAAATCACGGAAGTTCGAGACAGAATGTTCGAATTGAACGAAACTATCAATTGGAAACCAAAAGCAACTGGAGAAGGTCGTTTTGGGAATTGGTTGAAAAATGCCAATGATTGGAACTTGTCGCGCTCTCGTTTTTGGGGAATTCCATTGCCAATTTGGAGAAACGAAGAAGGAACAGAAGAAATCTTGATTGGTTCTGTTGAAGAATTATACAACGAAATAGAAAAATCTATCGCTGCAGGTTTCCAAAAAGAAAATCCTTTCAAAGGATTCGAAATTGGAAATATGGACGAAGCAAATTATGATTTGGTTGACTTGCACAAAAATGTAGTTGATGAAATCACCTTGGTTTCTGCTTCTGGAAAACCAATGAAACGCGAATCCGATTTGATTGACGTTTGGTTTGATTCCGGTTCAATGCCATATGCACAATGGCATTATCCTTTTGAAAACAAAGACAAAATAGACGAAAACAAAGATTTTCCTGCTGATTTTATTGCCGAAGGTGTCGATCAAACTCGTGGTTGGTTTTATACTTTGCACGCGATTGCCACTTTGGTTTTTGATAAAGTAGCCTATAAAAATGTGGTTTCAAATGGTTTGGTTTTGGACAAAAACGGACAAAAAATGTCCAAACGTCTAGGAAATGCAGCCGATCCGTTCGAAACATTAAATGAATACGGACCAGATGCCACGCGTTGGTATATGATTTCGAATGCGAATCCTTGGGACAATTTGAAGTTTGATTTAGAAGGAATTGCTGAGGTTCGAAGAAAATTCTTCGGAACTTTATACAACACTTATTCTTTCTTTGCGTTGTATGCTAACATTGATGATTTTACTTACGCAGAAGCGGAGGTTCCGTTAAACGAAAGACCTGAAATAGACCAGTGGATTATCTCTGAATTGAATACTTTGGTAAAAGTAGTGGATGAAGCGTATGCTGATTATGAGCCAACAAAAGCGGCTCGTGCAATTTCGGAATTTGTACAGGAAAATTTAAGTAACTGGTACGTTCGTTTGTGTCGTCGTCGTTTCTGGAAAGGCGAATATGCACAAGACAAAATCGCTGCTTACCAAACTTTATATACGTGTTTGTTAACCATCAGTAAATTGGGTGCGCCAATCGCTCCGTTCTTTATGGACAAACTTTACAGAGACTTAACCTTGGCAACACAGTCCGAAAAATTTGACTCAGTACATTTGGCCGAATTTCCAAAATATGTTGGAAACTTTGTTGATAAATTGTTGGAGAGCAAAATGATGAAGGCACAAACCATTTCGTCACTCGTTTTATCCCTTCGAAAAAAGGAGATGATTAAGGTGCGTCAACCGTTGCAAAAGGTAATGATTCCGGTGCTTGACGCAGGTTTTAGAGCTGAAGTTGAAGCAGTTTCTGACCTGATAAAAGCGGAAGTAAATGTGAAAGAAATCGTGCTTTTAGACGATGCTTCGGGGATTTTGGTAAAGCAAATTAAACCCAATTTCAAGGCTCTTGGGCCACGATTTGGAAAAGATATGGGATTGATTGCCAAAGAGATACAGGGTTTTTCGGCAGCTCAAATCAATCAATTGGACAAGGAAGGAAGCCTAAGTATTGTTATTTCGGGAAATAGTATAATTTTATCATTAGAAGAAGTGGAGATTTCTTCGCAAGATATTGAGGGTTGGTTGGTTGCCAATTCAAACGGAATAACGGTGGCACTTGATATAACCATTTCGGACGAATTAAAACAAGAAGGAATTGCCAGAGAATTAGTAAACAGGATTCAGAATATAAGAAAAGATTCTGGTTTTGAGGTTACTGATAAAATTAAAGTACATTTGCAAAAAAATTCAGACCCGAGCCAAAGCGAACAGGCGAAGCAATTAGAAAATGCTGTAAAAGCAAACGAAGCCTATATTAAATCAGAAACATTAACCGAAACATTGGTTTTTGAAGAAAATATAGACAACGGAACGGAAATAGAATTCGACGAGATAAAAACAAGAATATCAATTACAAAATAATTAGAAAATGATAGATGAAATAGCAAGATACTCAGACGCTGATTTAGCTGAGTTTAAAGAGCTTATTATTAAAAAAATAAACAAAGCACAGGCAGATTTAGATTTGATAAAAAGTGCTTATATGAATGATTTAAATAACGGAACCGACGATACTTCTCCTACATTCAAAGCGTTTGAAGAAGGTAGCGAAACAATGTCGAAGGAAGCGAATTCGCAATTGGCCATTCGTCAGGAGAAATTCATCCGTGACTTGAAAAACGCACTTTTCCGTGTAGAAAACAAAACTTACGGAACTTGTAAAGTAACAGGCAAACTAATCAGCAAAGAACGATTATTGATTGTTCCTCACGCAACAATGAGTATCGAAGCCAAAAATTTGCAACGATAAACAATTGAAATTTCAATACTAAAATTCCAAATTCCAACAATAACTTATTAAATTATTGGGATTTGGAATTTAATTTTTAGAATTTACCTATTTTTGCGCCATTAAAATTCACAAAATGTCTTTACGAAAAGCTTATCTGATCGTTTTTATCATCTTATTGGTAGATCAACTTTCAAAAATTTACATCAAAACTAATTTTATTTACGGCGAAATCGGGCAAATTGACGTTACTAGTTGGTTCAAAATTCTATTGATAGAAAACGAAGGAATGGCTTGGGGAACGGTAATTCCTGGAACTTATGGAAAATTGTTTCTTACTGTTTTTCGTCTCGTTGCTGTTACAGGAATTGGGTATTGGCTTTGGGATTCAGTCGAAAAAAAGCACAGTTCAAATTATTTGATTGTAGCTATTTCTCTCATTCTTGCAGGAGCTTTTGGCAACATCATCGACTCTGTTTTTTACGGTGTAATTTTCGATGACAGTTACGGACATTTGGCTACTTTATTCACAGACAAACCTTATGGAACTTGGTTTCACGGCAAAGTGGTCGATATGTTATACTTTCCGTTATTCGAAGGAAATTGGCCTGAATGGATGCCAGTTATTGGTGGACAACATTTCAAATTTTTCAATGCGATTTTCAACATTGCCGATGCTGCCATTTCTACTGGCGTTGGGATTTTGATTGTTTTCAACAAAAAAGCATTTCATCATCAGCAATAGTAGGATAGGAGTTTTTAGTTTTAAGTTAAAAACCAAAATAAAATAAAAGGCAAGAGAAAAGAATAATTCTTTCTTCTTGCCTTTTTGCTAATTCCACATTTTGGAATTAAAAAGATTATTTTGCCGCAGCATATCTTTTAGAAACTTCATCCCAGTTAATTACATTAAAGAAAGCTTCAATATAATCTGGTCTTCTGTTTTGGTAGTTCAAGTAATAAGCGTGTTCCCAAACATCCATTCCTAAGATTGGAGTTCCACCACAACCCACACCTGGCATCAAGGTGTTGTCTTGATTTGGTGTTCCGCAAACTTCCAATTTTCCGTCTTTTACACAAAGCCAAGCCCATCCTGAACCAAATTGAGTCGCTCCAGCTTTGGCGAAAGCCGCTTTAAAAGCATCAAAAGAACCAAAAGCGCTTTCAATTCCTGCTAATAATTCACCTGTTGGCAATCCGCCACCGTTTGGAGACATTATCGTCCAAAACAAACTGTGATTAAAATGTCCACCGCCGTTGTTACGAACAGGCATGTTTTTCATATCCAAATTTTTCAAGATATCTTCAATGCTTTTACCTTCCAAATCCGTTCCTGCGATAGCAGCATTCACGTTGGTAATGTAAGCATTATGATGTTTCGTGTGATGGATTTCCATCGTGCGCGCATCAATATGAGGTTCCAATGCATCATACGCATAAGGTAATTGTGGTAATTCAAAAGCCATAATTATAGTTGTTTAATGATTTATAAATATTTTATTCAAAATTAAACAATTAACTTTGGAATTGGTAATTCTATTTCGTTATAGTTTTATTAAATTAATTGATAGTTGTTTTTTATGTCAGACTCAGCTTGTCGAAGTGAGGAGCTTTTTCCTGCTGTCATTCCAATCTCGCCAAGAAAAATGGCGAGGATTTTCCCTTCCATCAGGGCTAGGGCATTCGGGATAAGAAGGGAATTAGGTTTTCTAAAGATTTGACAACTTTAAAAAAGTTGTCAAATCTGTCAGTTCAAAATCGAACCCAAAAGTCAATAAAATAAAAAATAAAAATCTGCGAATTAGCGGTAAATAAATATGCAAAGACCCTCATTTTCCATATACGACGCATCGGCAGGTTCCGGAAAAACCTACGCACTGGTCAAAGAATACCTTAAAATCATTCTCGTTGCTCCTAAAAATGATGCCTATCGCAACATTCTCGCCATTACGTTTACCAATAAAGCGGTTCACGAAATGAAAAGCAGAATCGTGGGCAATTTATCCGAATTTGCCAAAGACGAACCGAGCCAAAAAGCACAGGATTTAATGCAGGATTTGGCAATAGAAACGGAACTTTCCATCATTCAAATCAAAACCAAATCACAGCAAATCATCAAGCATATTATTCACAATTATGCAGCTTTTGATATTTCGACCATCGATAAATTTACGCACAAAGTCATTCGAGCATTTGCTCACGATTTGGGTTTGCAAATGACTTTCGAAGTGACTTTAGATACTGAAAATTTACTCATTGAAGCCGTTGACGCCATCATTGCCCAAGCCGGAGAAGACGAAACTTTGACCAAGTTACTCATCGATTTCACGATGGAAAAAACCGACGACGACAAATCTTGGGACATTTCTCGCGAGATTCTGGAAACGGGTCGTTTGGTTCTCAATGAAAACAATCGAAATGAAATTACCCATTTTCAAGATAAATCCATTTCCGAATTTGTCGAAATAAAAAATAAACTCGCCGAAGCTTGTAAAGTTTTGGAAAAAGATAACACGACATTTGCCGAAAATGCTTTGTTGTTAATCGAAAAAAACGGAATTGATTTGAAATCATTTTCAAGAGGAACGTTTCCAAATCATCTTCAAAGTATAGTGGATGGAAAATTCAATCCAAAAAATAAAATGTTCCGAGAATTTGAGGACATTTCCATTAACAAAACCGCCAAAGACGGCGCAATTATTGAAAACATCATTCCCGAATTATTGCAAATTCTCGGCACTGTTTACAAGAATTTTGAAAAGCGGGATTTCTACAAAGCATTTCTAAAAAACATCACGCCATTATCGTTGTTGAATACAGTTAGTAATGAATTGGCTAAAATTCAGGAGGAACAAAATGTGCTTTCCATTTCGGAATTTAACGCCATAATTCATCGGGAAATTCAAAATCAACCGGCACCTTTTATTTACGAAAGATTAGGCGAACGTTATCGTCATTTTTTTATCGATGAATTCCAGGATACTTCCGAAATGCAATGGCAAAATCTGATTCCGCTAATCGATAACGCAACATCCAGTGAAATTGATGGAGAAAAAGGAACTTTGATGATTGTGGGCGACCCAAAACAATCCATTTACCGTTGGCGTGGCGGAAAAGCCGAGCAATTTATCGAATTGAGTAAAGAACACAATCCGTTCAATAATCCTGAAAAAGTATTAGAACATTTAGATAAAAATTACCGCTCGTATTCGCAAATAATCGAATTCAACAACGACTTTTTTCAATTGTTGTCTAATGAATTTGAACACGAAGATTACAAAGATTTATACGAAAATCACAGTCATCAAAAAAGCAATGCAAAAACAGGTGGTTACGTCAATATTTCTTTCATTCCAAAAATAGAGGAAGGTGAAGAAGATGAAGCATTGGACAAAGCCGAATCGTATTTATTGGCAACTTTAAACACGATTCAAAAAGTACAAAAGCAAGGTTTTGAACTCAAAGACATTGTTATCCTGACTCGAAAACGCAGTCACGGAATTGCCGTTGCCAATTATTTGACCGAGCAAGGAATTCCATTGTTGTCCTCGGAAACCCTGATGATTCAAAACGCTACTGAAGTTCGATTCATTATTTATTTATTAAAATATTTAAAAAACAGTTCCGATTTAGAAGCCAAAGCGCATTTTCTTCATTATGTCGCCGACAACATTCAGGACAAATTGGACGTTCACGATTTTATCGCACAAGGAATGGACAAAAAACAAGAATCCGAATTTGAAAATTGGTTAACGAATTTTGATATTTCGCTTACATTTCAGGATATTCGAAAAAAGTCACTGTATGAATCGGTGGAAACCATAATAAGTAAATTCCTCTCCCCAGCCCTCTCCAAAGGAGAGGGAGCCGAAACTAAAAAGTTGGGATATATGACTGGCGGAAATTACTCTCATTTGTTGATAGAAAAAGCTCAGGAAATGAGAAAAAGTCCAACAAACGCAGAAAAGGTTTTGTGGTCGGAAATAAAATCTAAATCTATGGGTAATAAGTTCAGACAACAACATCTGATAGGAGATTTTATAGTTGATTTCGTTTGTTTGTCGAGGAAATTAATAATTGAAGTTGATGGAGATTATCATTTTACGGATGAACAAATTCAATTAGATAATGAACGAACGATTGCTTTAAATCAATTAGGGTATAAAGTAATTCGATTTACAAATAATGATATTTTAAAAAACATTCACAGTGTTTTAAGTGCAATTCAACAAGAATTAATTTTACAAGAGAAAATTCAAAATTTCAATCTATCGGTTTCGTCTCCCTCCCCTTCGGGGAGGGTCGGGGTGGGGAATGCCTATGTCCAATATTTTCTGGATATTGTTTTGGAGCGCGATGTGCGCAACCAAGCAGGAATTTCAGATTTCTTGAATTATTGGGACAAAAATGCAGAGAAATTCAGTATTCCATCTCCCGAAGGAAAAAATGCAGTCCGAATTATGACCATTCACAAATCGAAAGGATTGGAATTTCCTGTCGTGATTATGCCTTTCGCCGACGAAGATTACAGTCGTAGTCCCAAAAACAAATTATGGATTGATACCGAAGTAGATGATTTTGGTTTGCCTAAAGTTTTAGTAGATAATAGCAAAGCCGTTGAAGGTTTTGGAGAAGCAGCAAAATCGGTTTACGTTCAAAAATCACAGGAAGAATTATTGGACAATGTGAATGTTTTGTATGTGGCTTTAACTCGTGCCGAAGAACAATTGTACGTGATTTCGGATATGAATTTAGATTCCAAAGGCGTTGTAAGAAAGAATAATATGTCCACTTTTTTTGTTAATTATTTGGATAACAAAGGAGAATTCGACGAAGAAAAATTCGAATACGAATTTGGAAATCCAACAAAATTGTCTGCTGAAAGTGATAAAACCGATGATGTGCAACTGATTCGATCCGTTGGCGAAATTTTGAATCCAAAAAATATCAAAATTGCCCAAAGAGAATCCGTAATGTGGGGAACGCATCAGCAGGAAGCCATAGAATACGGAAATGTGGTTCACGAGATTTTGTCTTTTGTAAAAACCAAGAGTGATGTGGATTTGGCAATTACTAAAGCTGTTGAAAGTGGATTAATCAGTTTTAATCAAAAAGATATGGTTTTCAAAACCATTCAGGAAATTGTGAATCATACCGAGCTTTCGATTTGTTTTGAAGAAGGAAATGAAGTGTTAAATGAGCAAACAATTATTCAAAAAGAAGGCAAAACCATCAAACCAGACCGAATGGTTTTTACTAAAAATAAGGATGTTTTTTTATTGGATTATAAAACGGGATTGCATAATCCAAAGTATCAATTGCAATTGGAAAATTACCAAAATGCCATTGAATTAATGGGTTACAAAGTTGTAAAAAAATTGCTCATATATATAGGAGAACAAATCAATGTGGTAAATTTGTAAAAAATTGCATTTAACCATTATAAACAAAAATATGTACGGAAAAATAAAAGAATATCTGCAAGAAGAACTTCAAACCATTGAAGATAACGGCATTTTCAAAAGGGAAAGAATCATCACTTCGCCACAAGGACCTGAAATTACTGTTAATGGAGAAACGGTTTTGAATTTTTGTGCCAATAATTATCTCGGGCTTTCGTCACATCCTGAAGTAATTCAAGCGGCTAAAGATGCTATGGACACCCACGGCTTTGGAATGTCTTCTGTTCGTTTCATTTGTGGAACGCAGGATATTCACAAAACCTTAGAAAAAAAGATTTCGGATTTCTACGGAACCGAAGATACGATTTTATATGCTGCAGCTTTTGATGCCAATGGAGGAGTTTTCGAACCTTTGTTGAATGAAAATGATGCGATAATTTCGGATAGTTTGAACCACGCTTCTATTATTGACGGCGTTCGCTTGTGCAAAGCGGCACGATACCGATATGAAAACAGCAATATGGAAGATTTGGAACAGCAATTAATAAAAGCCAATGAAGCTGGTGCTCGTTTCAAATTAATTGTTACTGATGGTGTATTCTCTATGGATGGAGTTGTCGCGCCTTTGGACAAGATTTGTGATTTGGCAGATAAATACGACGCTATGGTTATGGTGGATGAATGTCACGCCGCAGGATTCATTGGAGAAACTGGAAAAGGAACCCTCGAAGCCAAAGGAGTTATGGGAAGAGTTGATATAATTACAGGAACTCTTGGAAAAGCACTTGGTGGCGCAATGGGAGGTTATACAACGTCCAAAAAAGAAATTATTGAATTGTTGCGTCAACGTTCCAGACCTTATTTATTTTCAAATTCATTGGCGCCAGCAATCGTGGGAGCTTCTATAAAAGTTTTTGAATTATTGGAAAAAGACACCACGCTTCGGGATAAACTGGAATGGAATACCAATTATTTCAAAGCAGGAATGAAAAAAGCGGGTTTTGATTTTATTGATGGAGATTCTGCAATAGTTCCAGTAATGCTTTATGATGCAAAATTGGCTCAAACTATGGCAAATGAACTTTTAAAGAAAGGAATTTATGTTATTGGTTTCTTTTTTCCAGTAGTTCCAAAAGAAAAAGCAAGAATTAGAGTACAATTGTCAGCTTCACACACAAGAGAACACTTAGATAAAGCTATTAAAGCTTTCGTTCAGGTTGGAACGAGTCTAAATGTCATCTAAATGTTGTTTTTATTGACTTTACATGTGTTTTTTTTAACTTTTTATTTTGTAGTTAAAAAATTACGTGTTACTTTTGCTTTAAAATTAACTAAATTGTAATTAAACTTAATTAAGTATGAAACATCTTAACAAACTTTTACTTGCTGTAATGATGGTGTTGGCGATGAGCTCTCACGCACAAAACAGTAACAATCCTTGGGCCCTTTCGTTTGGCGTAAATGCAGTTGACACACGAGCAAGTGCTGGTGGAGGAAAAAATTGGTTAGATTCCCACGTTTCTCAAGCATTCAATGTAAGTGAAAATTGGAATATCCTTCCTTCAGTATCTTACCTTAGCTTAGCAAGATCAGTTGGAAACAATTTTTCTGTTGGAATTCAAGGGTCTATCAACAAAATCGATAAATTTGTTGTTTTTGATCCTAGTAACCCAAACCATAATTCTACTGGTTATGTAGTGACAAATCCAGGTGATTTAATGTACTATGCTGTTGACGCTAACGTAAAGTACAGCTTCATGTCATTAATTGGTTCTAAAACAATTGATCCATCTTTACGTTTAGGTGGAGGTTACACTTGGTTGGGAGACAAAAGCTACGGAACTGTTAATCCAGGTGCTGGTCTAACTTTTTGGTTTTCTGAAAATGTAGGTTTGGCTTTAGAAACTACTTATAAAGTATCTCAATTTCTTGGTAATGATCGTAACGAATATGGAGATATTTATACTCCTAAAGCTCCTTCTCATTTTCAACATTCTCTTGGTATTACTTTCCAATTTGGAGGTAAAGACACTGATGGAGACGGAATATATGACAAAGATGACGCATGTCCAGAAGTTGCTGGCTTGAAACAATTCAATGGTTGTCCTGATACTGACGGAGATGGAATCGTTGACGGAAGCGATGCTTGTCCAGATGTATTTGGTTTAGCTGCTCTAAACGGTTGTCCTGACACTGACGGAGATGGAATTGCTGACAAAGATGATGCATGTCCTGAAATTGCAGGTTTAGCTGCTTTCCAAGGTTGTCCTGATACTGACGGAGATGGTTTAGCTGATAAAGATGACAAATGTCCTACTGTAGCTGGTCCTAAATCTAATGGAGGTTGTCCAGTATTGGATGCTGACAAAGATGGTGTTCCAGATTTAGAAGATGATTGTCCTACTGTAGCTGGTCCAGTTAGCAATAAAGGATGTCCTGAAGTAACTCCAGAAGTTATCGAAAGCCTTAAAATTCAAGCTAGATCTGTTTTCTTTAATACAGGTAAATCTACTTTCAAAGTAGGTGATGCTGCAACTATTGCTAGTTTAGATGCTATGAGAGAAATCCTTAGAAACTATCCAAACGCAAAATTCAGTATTGAAGGTCATACAGATAGCGATGGTTCTAATGCATTCAACCAAAAACTTTCTGAAGACAGAGCAAATGCTGTTAGAAATGCCTTGATTGAAAAAGGAGTTAAATCTGATAATTTGACTGCTGTAGGTTTTGGTGAATCTAAACCAATTGCTTCAAACAAAACTAAAACTGGTAAAGCTCAAAACAGAAGAACTGAAGTTAGACACGTAGGTTCTATATACGAAGGTAAATTGTAATTTACTTTTAATAAATAATTTTAAAAAGCCGTTCTTAATTGAACGGCTTTTTTTATATTTATAGAATGACAAATACTTCTTTTTTAGATAAAATCGCAACCGTTTTAATTGAAAACTATTCAAGTAAACTCTCCAATACCATTGTGGTTTTGCCTAACAAGCGTGCCAAAATATTTCTGGTTGAAGCCTTAAAAAAACAAGTTTCAAGTAATATTCTTTCTCCTGAGATTATTAGCATTGAGGAATTCATTCAAGATATTGCCAGTATTCGTAATATAGACCCCATAGAATTGTTATTTGAATTTTACGAAGTCTATTTGTCTATTACCGAAAAACCGAATCAACAATCTTTTGAACTTTTTGCCAATTGGGCGAAGACATTGCTTCAGGATTTCAATGAGATAGATCGCTACTTATTAGATCCTTCTCACGTGCTTTCTTATTTAAAGGACATTGAAGACATCAAAAAATGGGGAATTGAAGTCGAAAACAAAACGCAATTACTCGAAAATTATATTGATTTCTGGAAATTATTACCCAATTACTATCAATCCCTTTACAATCATTTGTTGAATAAAGGAATTGGTTACCAAGGATTAATTTATCGGGAAGCTGTAAACAATCTCAATCATTTTTCGGATTCCATAAAAGAGAAACAATATATTTTTGCAGGTTTCAATGCCTTGAATGCTGCCGAAGAACGAATAATCCAACATTTAATAGCATCTGATCAAGCTAAAATATATTGGGATGTTGATCAAACTTTTCTAAATGATCCGTATCACGATGCAGGATTGTTTGTGCGTCGTTTCAAATCGAGTTGGAAACATTATAAATCCAATCCTTTCGAATGGATTGTCGATGATTTCTCGCAGTCGAAAAATATTCAGGTTATTGGTACGCCAAAAACTATTGGTCAAGCCAAAATCGCCGGAAGTATTATAGAAAATATTATCAATGAAAACCCAAATACAACACTAGACAAAGTGGCCGTAGTTCTTGGAGAGGAAAACTTGTTAGTGCCACTTTTATATTCTTTACCATCCACTGTTGGAGCTTTGAATATCACAATGGGATATTCGAGCAAAAACAATCCAGCACAGATTTTGATTGCCAAATTGTTCAAAATGCACACCAATGCTTTGTCTCGAAATGCTAAAAATTATGTCTTGTATTATAAAGACGTTTTGGATATTTTGACGCATCCTTTGGTGGAACCTTATGCAAAAACCAATGCTTTGGTAAATGTTATTAATCAAAACAATTACACGTTCATAACTCATCAGAAATTGATGGAGTTGAATTCAAATCCAAGCGATTTGTTTCTTTTGTTGTTTCAAAAATGGGAAGATGGTTCGATGGCGGTTTTGGAAACAATTTCGAGTTTGTTGCAAACCATTAAAAACAATTTGAGCAACGACAATGAAGAGGAAAAAATCACCAAAGCCTTTGTTTATTCTATTTTCAAGACTATCAACAAACTGATTAATTACTATTCACAGCATTCGCATATTGATAAAATTGATACACTTCACGCTATTTACAAACAGGTAATTGATTTGGCCGAAGTTTCTTTTGAAGGGGAACCTTTGAATGGTTTGCAAATAATGGGAGTTTTGGAAAGTCGTGTTTTGGATTTTGAAACCGTGATTGTCACTTCAATGAATGAAGGGAAATTTCCGGCGGGAAAATCGATGAATTCTTTTATTCCGTATGATGTGAAAAGGGAATTGGGTTTGCCTACTTTCAAGGAAAAAGATGCCATCTACACCTATCATTTCTATCATTTATTGCAACGCGCCAAAAACATTTACTTGATTTACAACACGGAAAGTGAAGGTCTGGATGCTGGCGAAAAAAGCCGTTTTATTACCCAATTGGAAGTCGAAAAGCAAACCAAGCACACGCTAACCCACGAAATTTACAATGCTGTTTTACCAGAAACGGCTTATCAGCCGATTGTGGTTCCAAAATCGGAATCGGTGATGGTGCGTTTGAAAGAAATTGCAGAAAAAGGATTTTCTCCATCAGCATTGACGAGTTATATCCGTAATCCGATTGATTTTTATTTCCAAAAGATTTTACGCATCAGCGAAGTCGAAGAAGTCGAGGAAAACATCGCTTTGAATACTTTGGGAACTATTATTCACGAAACTTTGGAAGCTTTATATACTCCATTTATTGGAAAGTTTTTATCTGAAACAGATATTTTAGGTTGCTTCAAGCTTTTGGATGCCGAAGTATTGAAACAATTCAAGTTGGTTTACAAAGAAGGTGAAATCAAAAAAGGGAGAAACCTGTTGGCTTTTGAAGTGGCGAAGCGTAATGTTTCAAATTTCTTGAAAGTCGAATTGGAAAGTATAAAAAACGGGGAAGCGATAAAAATTCTTCATTTGGAAAAACCGTGTGAAAGAGTTTTAGAACATCCAAGTTTGCCATTTCCTATAAAAATTGCTGGAAAAGTCGATCGAATAGAAGAACGTAACGGCATCATCCGAATTATCGATTATAAAACTGGCAAAGTAGAAAAGACAAACGTAACGCTGAAATCTTGGAAAGGATTGACGGATGAAATTAAAAACGATAAAATAATTCAGATTTTAGCGTATTCCTTTATGTATGAAAATGAAGCAAACGGCAAACCAATTGAAGCCGGAATTATTTCGTTCAAGAATTTAAAATCTGGTTTTTTGCCTTTTAGTTTAAAGGATGGAAAAGAAGAAAATACAACAATTGATTCCGCTATTTTAAATGATTATCTGGAGCAAATGGTTTTGTTGTTGAATGAAATTTTGGATGAAACAAAACCTTTTGAAGAAAAGATTTAAACACAAAGACCACTAAGGTTTCACAAAGAACACAAAGATTTTTTAAGCACTTTTTAAAAAGTCTAATAATACCTTTAATAATTCGTCTCGATTTTCAATATGGCTCATATGTCCGTCGGGAAAAGTGACAAGTTTGACAGCAGTATCTTCTATTTGTTCTAATGTGGTTTCGTAAATTAACACAGGATCTTTTTTGCCGAGAATCAGCATTTTTGGATAAGGCGTGAGGTGTAATAAAACTTCTCGGTCTTTGCGGATTTTCATTCCTTCGAGTGAAGCTACAACTCCTTGTAACGGTGTTTTTAAAGCTTCGTTTTTTACCTTTTCGATTTCATCAACCAATAGTTCTCTGTTATCTGGACTAAAAAGATTGGTAATCGAAAGTCTGATAAAAGTGGTGTAATCTTTCTTTACTGCTTTGATGGCACGATTCCGATTGGCTTTTCGTTCCTCGCTATCGGCTTTGGAAGTTGAATTTAATAAAACAAATCCCCTAATTTTTTCAGGATACAATTCGGCGTAAGCTAAAGCCACATAACCACCCATAGAATGTCCAATGAAAACGGCTTTCCGAATCCTTAGTTTTGATAAAACCGCTTGAACAACATCCGCGTTGTCTTCCATAGAATGGACGTAGCCCATACATTCCGTTTCGCCGTGACCCAATAAATCTAAGGTTATAAGACGGTGTTTTTTGCTCAATTCTGGAACTAAATCCTGCCACATCGTTTGGTTTTCCAAAAAACCGTGAAGCAACACAACGGCATTGCCTTTCCCAGTATCGGAATAGGAGATTTTCGTGTTTTTGTAAAGGATTTGATTCATTGGTTTAAACTTGGAACAAAAATAAGGTTTTATTTTTTGAACCATATAAGTCATTTAAGTTTTTCTTATGTCACTTATATGGTAAAATAAAAAACGGCTCACATCTCTGCAAACCGTAGTTATTTTGTCATTTCGACGAAGGAGAAATCACATAACGAGAGCAAGTTCAATCAGCAACAGATGTGATTTCTCCTTCGTCGAAATGACAAAGTTAGATTTGAAATTAGGACTAAAACTTATTATCCCCATCCAATAAATTACCTAATCCGCCAAGTAAACTACCTTCCTCACGATTATTTCCTCCTGCTCTTGGTGCTGAAGCAATAATTCGATCGGCAAGACGACTGAAAGGCAAGGATTGTATATAGACAGTTCCAGGGCCGCGAAGTGTGGCATAGAATAAACCTTCGCCGCCAAAAATGGAGTTTTTTATTCCGCCAATAAATTCAATATCATAATCTACATTCTGAGTAAATCCTACAAGGCAACCCGTGTCTACTTTTAGAATTTCGCCATCCCTAAGTTCTTTTTTTGCCAAAGTTCCTCCTGAATGTACAAATGCCAAACCGTCGCCCTCAATTTTTTGCATAATGAAACCTTCTCCGCCAAAGAAACCACGGCCCAATTTTTTAGAAAATTCGATTCCCACTGATACGCCTTTGGCCGCACATAGAAAAGAGCTTTTCTGGCAGATGAATTTCCCTTGAAATTGTGTTAAATCAATAGGAAGTATTTTTCCGGGATAAGGCGAAGCAAACGAAACCTTGCTTTTGTAATTATTTTGATTGATAAATGCAGTCATAAACAAGCTTTCGCCAGTTAGGACGCGTTTTCCTGCGCTGAGAAGTTTGTCGAAAATCCCGGTTTGTTGTTGAGAGCCATCGCCAAAAATGGTTTGCATTCGGATATTATTGTCCATCATCATAAAGCTGCCTGCTTCGGCAATGACAATTTCTTGTGGGTCCAATTCGATTTCAACATATTGCATTTCTTCTCCGAAAATTTGGAAATCTATTTCATGTGCTTTCATTTGTATCTTTTTTGAATTAAACAATAAGTCTAAAAAAGGATGTAAAAGTTACTATTTTTTTATGGATTTTGAAAATGATTGAGTAGATGCAATAAATTATAAAGAGATAAAAAAAACGGCTCACATTGCTGTAAACCGTTTTAAATCTAAATTCTAAATTCTAAAATTAATTCATCAAACTTTCAATTTCCTCAATTTCAATTGGAATATTTCGCATTAAGTTGAAAGGTTCACCAGTTTTCTGAATTACTACATTGTCTTCTAATCGGATTCCGAAACCTTCGGCAGGAATGTAGATTCCCGGCTCTACGGTGAAAACCATATTGGCTTGCATCGGTTCGGTTAGTTTTCCGTAATCGTGGGTGTCCAATCCCATATGGTGGGATGTTCCGTGCATAAAATATTTTTTGTAAGCTGGCCATTCCGGGTTTTCGTTTTGAACGTCAGCTTTGTCGATAAGTCCTAAGCCAAGCAATTCTGAAGTCATTATTTTGCCTACTTCAAATTGGTATTCTTTCCAAAGCGTTCCTGGAGTCAGCATTTTGGTTGCTTCGTTTTTTACACGAAGAACAGCATTGTAAACTGCTTTTTGTCTATCATTATAACGTCCTGAAACTGGTATAGTTCGAGTTAAATCACTGGAATAATTGGCATATTCAGCAGCAACGTCTAATAAAATCAAATCTCCGGCTTTGCATTGTTGGTTGTTTTCGATGTAATGCAACACATTGGCATTGTTTCCAGAAGCGATAATGGGTGTGTAGGCAAAACCTTTGGAACGATTTCGAATGAACTCGTGAATCAATTCGGCTTCAATTTCGTATTCCATTACGTTGGGTTTTACAAAAGGAAGCAATCTTCTGAAACCTTTTTCGGTAATATCGCAGGCATTTTGGATTAAATCCAATTCTTCGGTCTCTTTTATGGAACGAATGCGTTGCAAAATAGGATTACTTTTGGCTACTTGATGCGCTGGATATTTGGCTTTCCACCATTTTACAAAACGTGCTTCACGGGTTTCGGTTTCCACGGAGGCACGATAATGTTCGTTGGTATTGATATAAATTGTATCGCAATGTGTCATCATTTCGAATAGCACTTTCTCGAAATCCTGCAACCAATGTACAGTTTTGATTCCCGAAACTTCAAAAGCACGGTCTTTGGTTAGTTTTTCACCTTCCCAAATCGCGATATGTTCGCTGGTTTCCTTCAAGAATAACATTTCTCTTTGGTTTTCATACGGAGCGTCAGGAAAAAGCAACAAAATGCTTTCTTCTTGGTCAACGCCTGACAAATATAAAATATCACGATGTTGCGCAAAAGGCAAAGTGCTGTCGGCAGAAACGGGATAAATGTCGTTGGAATTGAAAACGGCTACGCTATTTGGTTTCATTTGAGCCGTGAATTTTGCGCGATTTTTTATATAAAGTTGTCGGTCAATTTGATGGTATTTCATATGTAAATATTTATTGTTTTTTATCGGTCATATGTAATTCGCATATCATCATCGTTGTTTGTAACCAATTTTGGGTTATGCTCATTTCATTTCTATTTAAATTTAAAAATCAGATTACTCAAAAGTAGAAACTTTAGAAACAAAAAGGGAAGATTAGCAGGTTTAATTTTTATTTGGTTGATAAAAATATTTTAAAAATGAAAACCTGCCTTTTCAACAAACTTAAAAATAGCTGTTTATCAAGAATTAAGTAAAATTACGTAGTAAATAATATCAATATCTTAAAATACTGAGTACCTGAAAGTGTTGTGTTATTTATTAAATAATTAACAATTGATTAATTATAAATAAGCTACAAAAGGTTGCTATTAAGGTGAAATTACTTTAAATTTGCTTAAATTTTTATAAATTATATTCAAATTACTTATGGCAAAATCTGCAATATTGAATTCGTCAATTGCTAAAAAAGTGGCAATGGCGCTTTCAGGACTTTTTTTGATTTCGTTTCTATCGCTTCACTTTTTTATTAATATGGTATCGGTTTTTAGTGCCGAGGTATTTAATGCGATGTCACATTTTATGGGTTACAATCCGTTAATCCAATTTGTTATGCAACCAGTTTTAATTGCTGGAGTTATTTTTCACTTCGTTATGGGGTTTGTTTTAGAATTGAAAAACAGAAGCGCAAGACCAATTTCTTACGTAAAATATAATGGAGCAGCAAATGCTTCTTGGGCTTCAAGAAATATGATTATTTCTGGAGTGGTAGTGTTGGCTTTTTTAGGCTTACATATGTATGATTTTTGGTTTGCTGAAATGAACTATAAATATATTGCTGTAAATGCCATCAATGAAACGAGATATTATGAAGAATTAGTTCATAAATTCGAAAATCCAGTTCGTACTGGTTTGTATTGTATCGCATTTTTGCTTTTGTCATTACACTTATGGCACGGTTTCAATTCTTCATTTCAATCTGTTGGATTTGCTAATAAATACGCAAAAGCGCTGCACAAACTAGGATATACTTTTGCAATTGTAGTTCCTTTTGGATTTATTTTTATTGCTTTATTTCATCATTTTAATCATATTTAATATTTAATTATAATGGCATTAGACTCAAAAGTTCCTAGTGGTTCGATTTCGGACAAATGGACAAATTATAAAGATCATATTAATTTAGTAAATCCTGCTAATAAACGTAATATTGATATTATCGTTGTTGGTACTGGACTAGCTGGAGCATCTGCAGCAGCAACATTGGCAGAATTAGGATATAACGTAAAAACTTTTTGCTTTCAGGATTCTCCGCGTCGTGCGCACTCGATTGCAGCACAGGGAGGAATTAACGCAGCAAAAAATTATCAAGGTGATGGGGATTCCACTTTTAGATTGTTTTACGATACTATAAAAGGAGGCGATTATCGTTCACGTGAAGCAAACGTTCACCGTTTGGCCGAAGTTTCGACTAATATTATTGACCAATGTGTTATGCAAGGTGTTCCATTGGCTAGAGAATATGGTGGATTATTAGACAATCGTTCTTTTGGAGGAACATTGGTAGCCAGAACATTTTATGCAAAAGGTCAAACAGGACAGCAATTATTATTAGGAGCTTATTCGGCGATGAACCGTCAAATTGGTCGTGGAAAAATAAAATCACATACACGTCACGAAATGCTAGATTTAGTATTGGTTGACGGAAAAGCTAGAGGTATTATTGCTCGTGACTTGGTTACTGGCGAAATCGAAAGACATTCTGCTCACGCTGTAGTTATTGCATCTGGAGGATACGGAAATGTGTTTTTCCTTTCGACTTACGCAATGGGAAGTAATGCTACCGCAGCTTGGAAAATACACAAAAAAGGAGCTTATATGGCTAACCTTTGTTACACACAAATTCACCCAACTTGTATTCCTGTTTCAGGAGATCACCAATCGAAATTGACTTTGATGTCAGAATCATTGCGTAATGACGGTCGTATTTGGGTTCCTGCAAAGCTCGAAGATGCTAAAGCCATTCGTGAAGGAAAGAAAAAACCAACAGATTTATCAGAATCAGAAAGAGATTATTATTTAGAAAGACGTTACCCTGCCTTTGGAAATCTAGTTCCTAGAGATATTGCCTCTCGTGCAGCTAAAGAAAGATGTGATGCTGGTTTTGGAGTTAACAAAACTGGTGAAGCTGTTTATCTTGATTTTGCAGCAGCTATAGAGCGTTATGGCAAAGAACAAGCTTATGTTAAAGGTTTAGATGCTAAGGATACAAAATTAATTACAAAATTAGGAGCCGCTGTTGTAGCCAATAAATATGGTAACTTGTTCCAAATGTACGAAAAAATAGTAGATGAAAATCCTTACGTTACTCCAATGATGATTTACCCAGCGGTGCATTATACAATGGGTGGAACTTGGGTTGATTATAATTTGCAAACTACCATTCCGGGTTGTTTCTCTATTGGAGAATCAAACTTCTCGGATCACGGAGCCAATAGATTAGGAGCTTCGGCATTGATGCAAGGTTTAGCCGATGGTTATTTTGTATTGCCATACACCATTGGAGATTATTTAGCACCAGACATCAAAACGGGTACAATTTCTACAGATTTACCAGAATTTGTTGAAGCAGAGAAAAAAGTGAAAGATCAAATCGAAAAATTCATAAACAATAACGGAACTCATTCTGTTGATTATTTCCATAAGAAATTAGGAAAAATTATGTGGAATAAAGTAGGTATGGCCCGTAACGCTAAGGGATTGACCGAAGCTATCGAAGAAATTGCCGCTTTACGCGAAGAATTCCACAAAGATGTAAAAGTTCCTGGAACAGCTGATAGTTTCAACCAAGAATTAGAGAAAGCCGGGCGTGTTGCCGATTTCCTTGAATTAGGTGAATTGTTTGCCAAAGATGCTTTGCACCGAAATGAATCTTGTGGAGGTCACTTCCGAGAAGAATACCAATCCGAAGATGGTGAAGCACAGCGCGATGATGAAAACTTTGCTTATGTTGCTGCTTGGGAATACAAAGGAAAACCTAGCGATGCTGTTCTACACAAAGAACCATTGGTATTTGAAAACATTAAATTAGTAACTCGTAGTTATAAATAGAAATTAGTCAAAGGTCAAGTGTCTTAAAGTCAAATGACTTTTGGATTTCGACTTTAAGACTTTCAAACTAAAAAATATGAAACTTACATTACAAATATGGCGTCAGAAAAATGCCAAAGCAGAAGGAAAAATTGTTGAATATCCTATTGATGGAATCGAGGAAGATATGTCTTTTCTTGAAATGTTGGATGTTCTTAACGAAAAATTGATAAACAAAGGAGAGGAACCCGTATCTTTTGACCACGATTGTCGCGAAGGAATTTGTGGAACTTGTTCTTTGTTTATCAATGGAGAAGCGCACGGACCAGACAGAGGAATTCCTACTTGTCAATTGCACATGCGTATGTTCAAAGATGGTGATGTCATCTTTATCGAACCCTTTAGAGCCTTAGCTTTTCCAGTAATCAAAGATTTAGTGGTTGATAGAAGTGCTTTTGACAGAATTCAACACGCTGGAGGATTTATATCGGTAAATACTTCTGGAAATCCAGTTGATGCCAATACTATTCCAATTCCAAAACACGATGCCGACAGAGCTTTTGATGCAGCAACTTGCATTGGTTGTGGCGCTTGTGTAGCCACTTGTAAAAACTCATCGGCAATGTTGTTTGTTGCTGCCAAAGTTTCTCAATTTGCTTTATTACCGCAAGGAAGAGTAGAAGCAACTGATCGTGTTTTAAATATGGTCAACCAAATGGATGCTGAAGGTTTTGGTAACTGTACCAATACTGGAGCTTGCGAAGTGGAATGTCCTAAAGGAATTTCATTAGATTATATTGCGCAAATGAATAGAGAATATTTATCGGCAAGTTTGAAATAGTTTTTCAAAAAATTTTTATATCAAAAACGTTCCGAGAAATTGGGACGTTTTTTTTATATCAACCCCTTTTCAAAAGCAACTCTAACCAATCCTGCACTATTTTTTACCCCTAATTTTTGAATTAAATTGCTACGATGTGATTCGACTGTTTTGGTGCTTACAAATAGTTTTACTGCTATTTCTTCGGTTGTAAATTCTTGAATAATTAGGTTTAAAATTTCTTTTTCACGAACGGTCAGTTTTGGAATAAAATAACTTGAATTATTGATGCCAATAGAATCATTGAGTAAAATGTCACTAATCTTTTTAGGAAGGTATCTTTTTCCTTCAATGACGGATTTTATGGCCTCGGTTAATTCTTTTTTATCTGTGTTTTTCAACAAATAACCCATAGCGCCATTTTTGATGATTTGTTTAATAAAAACTGTGTCTTCAAAATTGGTTAATGCAATTATTTTTAAATTTGGATGTTTTTCTAAAAGTTCTTTACAAGCATTTATGCCATTTCCGTCGGGTAAATTAATGTCGAGCAGCAATACTTTTACAGCTGAATTTAAATTTTCAAAAGTGTCTTTCAAGTTTTCAAAAGACTGTAAAACTTCAATTTCCTTGTTCATTTTGAGCATAGTTTTAATGCCTTCAATAACAATGGTGTGGTCTTCTGTAATGGCTATTGGAATCATTTTACTTTATTTAAATCAATAGAAATGGTATAAGAAGTTCCGGCAGAAGAACTGTTGACATCCAATTGTGCGTTGAGAAAATCTATTCTGGTTCTAATGTTTTTATGACCAATTCCTTTATAAATTGCATTTTTATCAAAACCAATTCCATTGTCTTCTACTGTTATAAAAAGTTCGTCTTCTCTATAATTGAATTGAATCATGGCTTCACTTGCTTTGGAATGTTTGAGAATATTAGTAGTTAATTCCTGAATAATTCTGTAAATAATGGTTTCCGATTTCTTAGAGAGTTCGATGTAGTTTCCAAAGTACTGAAAATCTATTTTAAAAGAATCCGAAGTATTTATTTTAACACAATATTCCAAGACAGTTTCAATTAAACCATAATCTAAAATTGAAGCTGGCATCAAATTATGCGAAATGCTTCTGACTTGTGCGCAAGACTCGTCTATCATATCGATGACCTTAGTCAGATTTTCGGTGTCTATTTTATTTAATCCCGCATCTTCTAGAGTTGATAATCTATATTTAATTGCCGATAAATCTCCATTTAAACCATCGTGAAGTTCCTGTGCAATGCGACGTCTTTCGTTTTCTTCACCATCAATTAACGCTTCGAGTTTAGCGATTTCTTGTTGTTGTTGCAATGCAATTATTTCTTTATTCTTGATTTTTTGTCTTTGTCTAAAGAATTGCCAGATTCCCGACGAAAATAGGATTAAAAAAAAACTTGCAATTAAATACATTTGTTTTTCTTTTTGACTTTTGATTAAATCTAATTCTTGTTTAAGAAGTTTGTTTTCGTTTTTTATATATTGTTTTGTAATGCTTTGAATATAATCGTTATTGTAGAGAGCTATACGCTCATTTATTTTTAATAACTGCTGTTGTGCAAAAATCAAATTTTTTGACTGGCTGTTTTTTTCTAATACTTTAATAGCGATTTTAAAGAAATAGGCTTGATAAGCAATATTTATTTTTTTTTGTTGTATTAGTTTTATTCCTTTTTTGAACCATAGATCAATTTCTTTTTGATTGTTTGGATAACAATTTAGCATAAATCCATAATTACTTAAAACAATATCATAATAATTGTTTTTTTGAGCAGATTGAATACTTTTCTTTAGATAAAATAATGCAAGATCTATCTTATTATCATCAAGATAGATAAGACTAAAAGTTTGTTCAACATTGGGGATACCTCTTTTACTATTGACTTTTTTTGCGTATGAATAGGCTCTTGAATTATACCAAATTGCAGAATCAGATTGATGAAGAAACAGTTTTACTTGAGCTAAGTTGTTATAAATATGCTCACTTAAAATAGAACTCCTGATGTGTTTTTTTTGAATTTTAACGGGTTGAAAATCTCTTGATTTCCAGAGCCATTTTTCGGCTTCTTTTGGCTTATTTAATTCGAATAAATTAATTCCTTTAAAAAAATAACCGTTTGAAACAAGCAAACTATCTTTTAAGTTGTGTGCGACTGCTATCGCTTTTTCAGCTTCATTTATTCCAAATTGATACAACCCATTATAATAAAAAAGCTCCGATTGTAAACTGTGAATGAACACTCTTGTACTGTCATTTTTTTTTAATGAAGTCTTATTTTTTGTAATATCTAACCATTTTTGTGAGGAAAGTATATCATCTTCCTCTAAATAATATTCAGCAGTAAGGAAGGAATGTTTTATTTGGCATTCTTTGCTTTTACAATTTTTGTAGTCTATACTATTTCTTTTTATTTGCAAAGACTGAGCGTTACAAGTAAAAAAAAATATAATTAAAAACGAACTTAAATATAATTTCATAATATCATTTACAGTTAATTTTTAAATTTAATTGATGTGCTTTTTGATAAATTTACAACATTTTTTCAAATAAGTGTCCTCTAGATGATGCACTTTGTTCTTGAAAGATTGTATTTTAACTCCTCTTTGTTGAAAATAAAGGACGTTTTTGAATATAAATAAACTTATAGTTTACAAGTATTTTAATCAATTAAGAACAAAAAAACTAATTGCAATTATTGTTTTATATTTTTATTCTGAAATATATTTTCTCCAGAAAATATTTTAAAAACATTCATACTAATTAATAAATGTAATAAAACACGTTACAAACTAAAGAAAAGTCAATAGGAATCTTAATTCTCCTTTGAAGTTAAATCTGTTAGAGCAGCGTTTTTTTACCTTTTTTTTATGCAATTAGTTATTTTCAGTAAGATATAATTTTTTATGTGTTGATATAAGTTAAAACAATTATAATCCCAAAAGACACATATAGAAGCGCTAATAAGATTTCTAATCGGTTTTTTGCAATTAAAAGGTAAATCTTTTTCACAGAATAGCTTAAATTTAATATGGTTTTATTGTTTAATTATCTTTTTTGTCGAAACAGTTTCTCCTGAATAGATTTTGAAAATATATATTCCATTTGATAAATGACTTATATCAACTTGAGAGGTATTCTCTGTTTTAGTAGCAACAGTTTTTCCTAAAACATCTACGATTTCAATTTTATCAATAGTAAGATTATTTTGATTTGAAATTGAAATAATTCCTGTTGTTGGGTTGGGATAAAAGGAAAAATTAATATCCTCAAATCGTTTATTCGACAAAGTTATAGGACAAGTTACAAGTGTAGGCGAAAGTCTAGTGGTCTTGGTCCCATCTCCTAATTCTCCAGAAAAGTTAGTACCATTAGACCAAAGAGTTCCGTCATTTTTTAAAAATAAAGAAAAGTAAATTCCGTTATTTGGTTTTTGCCAATCAGTATCAGTACCTATTTGAATAGGAATATTTTTATCAATTATTGTATTGTCTCCCAATGCTCCTTTATTTCCTGAATTACTACTGCCACTTCCATTACCGCCCCAAGCCCAACGAGTTCCATTTGTTTTCAGGGCAGTACTATGAAGGTCTCCAGCCGAAATTTCCTTCCAATCTGTATCACTCCCTCTTTGAGTAGGAGTATCATTAAAATTCCCAAAAGAGAAACCATTTCCTAATTGTCCAAAATCGTTTTGTCCCCAAGACCATAAAGTTCCATCGTTTTTTAGAGCCAAATTAAAATTCCTACCTGCTGAAATTTTATTCCAATTGGTTGCTGTTCCTACCTGAGTTGGGATATTTTTGTCTTTATAAAGATTATCTGCCAAGCCTAATTGTCCATTGCCGTTTTCACCCCAAGTCCAAAGAGTTCCGTTAGATTTTAAAGCAATACAATGTAATGTTCCCACTGATATTTCTTTCCAATCACTATCGACTCCTACTTGTATTGGAACAAGTTTTTCTGTATTAGTGCCATCGCCAAGCTGACCAGAATTATTTCTTCCCCACGCCCATAAAGTTCCATCTGTTTTTAAAGCCAAAGAGTTTACTTCTCCTGTAGCAATTTTACTCCAATTGGTTTCTGATCCTATTTGTACAGGACTTATCCTTGTAAAATAGGTTCCATCACCTAACATTCCAAAATAATTTGCTCCCCAAGCCCAAAGAGTTCCGTCGTTCTTTATTGCTAAAGCATATTCATAACCTGCCGCAACTTCTTTCCATTGATTTTCTGTTCCAATTTGTGATTTAATTGGATTTCCTATACTTTCCTGTGTTCCAAGCCCTAATTGTCCCCAATTATTATAACCCCAAGACCAAAGTTCTCCATTGGTAGTAATTCCTATGGCAAAAACGTTGCCTCCTGTAAATGTTTTCCAACAACCAGTTGTGGTTTGTGAAAAGATACTTTGGTTAATAAAAAACGCTATAAATAGTATAGCCGTTTTTATTTTGAATATTTTTTTTTCCATAATCAATTTCTTTAAAATTTACTCTTTAATTATTTTTTTAATGGATACATTTTCGCCAGAATATATTTTGAAAACATACATACCATTTGATAAAGAAGTAATATCTACTTGAGAAGTATTCTCAGTTTTAGTAGCAACCGTTTTTCCTAAAATATCTACGATTTCAATTTTATCGATAGTTTCATTATCTTCATTTGAAATTGAAATAATTCCTGTTGTTGGGTTGGGATAAATATTTATTTTTCTATTGATTGAGTTGTCATTTAAACTTAAATTACTTATGTTAAACACAGAACTTGTTCCTTTGCAACCATTTACATCGGTTATCACAACCGTGTAATTTCCGTTTTGTGTAGCGGTAAATGTCTGATTTATTGCTCCGTCTATAGCCACGCCTTCTAAAAGCCATTGATAGGAACCCGTTCCTGTTGTACTCAAAATAGTTCCGATTCTAGTTATATGAGGAAAATTAAACAAATCACCATATTTTCTAAAATGGAAACCACCATCTGATGTTCCTAATGTTGAAGCTGCAATCCACTGTCCATTTGATAACACTAAAAGTGAGTTCAAGGCTTCACTTCCTGCGGCTTCCCTTATATCAATTACACGCAAACCATTGGCGCCAAATGTTGTGTCGGGAGTTCCATCGGCAAGGAAGCGAATGCCACAACTTACAGTAAACGGACTAGCAGGAATACTACCTCGCACAAGAATTTTCCCGTCGGCAAATAATTGCATACCCGTTGTGTCTCCGCCTGAAACGTAGTGAACTAGTCCTCCTGTACCAAACGTACTGTCTAATGTTCCTGATGGCGTTAAACGTAAAATATCGAAACTCGTATTGTCGAAATTTTTTGACATCAGTAAATTTCCATTAGAGTCAATTACGCTAGTAAGTGGTTTAAAAAATCCAGTTACTGCTATAGCAGCATCATAGTAAACACCATTATTCCCATAGGTTGTATCTATTTCTCCCGAAGGCAAAAACCGAGCTGCTAATAAACGGCGATCACTACTGGCTTGTGTACTTGTATAAGATGTTACTATCATTTTTCCGTCTGGGAGTAAATGTCCTTGGGTGTATTCAAAAAAACCAAAAATGCCTTGAAAAAAAGCCAACCCATCAGTGTTAAAGCTAGTGTCTAAAGTGCCATCGGTATTAAAGCGAGCAATGCCCGACCCAAGTCCACTGCCAAATCTTCCGAAGCATACTATTTTTCCATCATCCATAATACGCACAGAATCAAAACTACCCGCTGCATTAAAAATAGAATGTGATCCAGTTACATTAAAAGAAGTGTCTGGTGTTCCGTCGCTATTAAAACGACTAACATTAGCGCGCTGTTGCGATCCAGAATTTGAAGGAGCTTCTACACCAACACAAACTATTTTCCCGTCAGATTGTATGGCAAAGGCTTTGCCAACGTTTCTTACATTAAAAGTATGACGTAGGCTGCCGTTTGTACCGAAGGATGGATCTAAAATTCCACATTCGTCAAAACGCATCATAGCAATTGCAAAGTCACCACTAATGCTTGTAGCTGTACCGCCATAAACAATTTTTCCGTCTGGTTGAAGTAGAAAATTTCCGATAGTTGCACCACTTAAAGGTATAACTAAACGTGATTTATTTGCAAAAAGGGAATCTGGAACAATATTTTGTCCTTTTGCCGAGTTTGTAATAAATAGTACGATAGCAATATTTGCTAATAATAAAAGAGTAATTTTTTTCATAATAAATAGCGTTTAGATTATTGTTTTTATTCCTTAAAAGTTGTTGTTTTATTCTTTTAAAGAATTGCTATCGCAAGCTACTCCCAAATAATGAACTAATTTTCAGGGTATTTATTGATTTTTGAAACTAAGGGTTTTCCCTGATAAAAAAAGTTATCTATTGTGGCTAATTCTATTTTGTGTAACTTTGATATTATTTCACAAAAAATGAAAGTCGCCTTAATCCAATCTTCCTTAATCTGGGAAAATCCAAAAGCCAACCGAAACTATTTCGAAGAAAAGATTAATGCTATTACTGAAAAAGTAGATTTGATTGTATTACCAGAAATGTTCTCGACGGGTTTCACGATGAATCCAGAACTTGTTTTTGAAACCATGCAAGGAGAAACTATTCAATGGCTACAAACTTTGGCGAAAGCTAAAAACAGCGCCATCACAGGAAGTTTGGTCATCAAGGAAAAGGGTAATTTCTACAATAGATTGGTATTTGTTTTCCCCTCAGGAGATATTAAGATTTTCAATAAAAGACATTTATTTACGCTGGCTTTTGAAGATGAGTTTTATACTTCGGGTAACGAAAAATTAATTGTAGAATATCAAGGCTGGAAAATTTGTCCACTCATTTGTTATGATTTGCGGTTTCCAGTTTTTGCCCGAAATACCGAAAATTATGATTTGCTCATTTATGTTGCCAATTGGCCAAAGGCACGAATCAATGCTTGGGATATATTGCTCAAAGCCCGTTCAGTAGAAAATTTGTGCTATACGATTGGTGTAAACAGAATTGGTTTTGACGACAACAATTTCGAATTCGATGGACATTCACAAACTGTTGATTTTCTGGGAAACTATATTTTGGAACCCCAAGAAACCGAAGGTGTTTTCGTTGTGGAATTAAACAAAGAAAAATTGGTTGAAACCAGAAACAAATTCGGATTCCTCAATGACAGAGATACTTTTGAACTAAAACCCTGAACTAGCTTTTTTCTTTTTTTCCTCTTTCTTTTTGGGTTCAGGTGTGTAAGGAATACTCAAATCAAAAACTTGTTCAATATCCCAATTGGCACGAACGTCAATTTCCTTTGATAAATAAATTATTTCTTCAGCTTGTCTTTTTTCTAAGAAGTTTCCAGTATCCCAAATTGCGTTTTTATTGTCGTCATAAATCGCTCTAAGCGAAAAAAGAGAAGGGTCGATAAAACTAAATTCAACTTTAGTTTTACTTTCGCAATATTCTGTGGCGACGACATCTCCAGCTTTATTGGTTAGTTGAATCATTACAGGAAATCGTTTTACGTTTTGTAAACTCACTTTCAGATTGCCATACTCTTCTAAACTTTTGGTAATCAATTTAAAGGAACTATTTTTATTGGATTGTTCTAAATAATCCGTCAATGCACCAGGCATAATTGTAAAAGTATAGTTTTCGGAAAGTTCCTTTTTAAAATCAAATAGTATTTGTTGGTTAAAATCATCATATTTTGAAGTAAAAGCCACAGCAACAGAATCTTTATTGATCAGTTTTATTTTCGAATGGTCAATTTTTGTAATTGGAGTGGCACTTTCTAATACAAATGAATCTCTAAAACCATTTGTTCTGTTTTGTGAAGTTGTGATATTTAGGCTGTCTTTTTTCTGTTCTTTAATTTTAAAAGTAAAATTCTTGTTGTATTTTACTTTCGAAACTGCCAGAGAAAGCGAATCGACTTTCAATGGTTTATACCAAATCTGAAGCGAATCCTTTTTGGGGAATTTGGTAATTATTATCGGTAAATCGGTTTCTTTATTTTTCAATGTCAATTTCATTTCGTCGGTTTTTCCTTCATACGGAAAAATCAATCTGTTTCCTGATACTTGAATAGGTTTAAATGCTTTAAAAGGCAGCACTTCTTTGAATAATTTCAACTCATAGACAGTGTCGTTTGGGATGGTAATAAATTCTTTTTTAAATCCAATTTTATCCTTATTTGGGTTAAATTTATTATTAGAACCATAATCTTTCATCGCCACAAGCAAATATTTTCCCGCCTTTAAATTGTCTAATTTAAAAGTTTTCAAACTGTCTAAAGTGTTCGTGATGTATCGTGGAGTTTCTTTGTAAACCACAGAATCATTGAATTTATCATTTACCTCATAAAGCATTACCGAAACAAAAGATTCAACTTCTTTCTCATACCCATCTTTCACAGTACCTGAAATGAATAACGAATCGATAATAGCACCAGTAGAAAACACATATCTAAACTGACTCAAAGGGTTTCCCTCGTTGTTGTCCTCGATACTTTGTCCAAAATTGAAACTGTAAGTCGTGTTGGGTTGTAAAGTATCGTTTATTTTTATGGTAACAATTTTACCCACACTTGTAGGTAAAATTAATGGTTCGTTCTTCATTGGTGGCGAAATAATCAATTGCTTTTTCAAGTCTTTGAGCTTGATAAATTCGTCAAAAGTCAATTTGATTTCAGTTCCTTTAAAATTGGTGTTAAAGTTTTTTGGATAACTTGATTTTAAAACAGGCGCAAGTGTATCTTTCAAACCGCCAGTAATACTGCCTCTTTTGGCACAACTTGCCATTATTAAAACCAGCAGAAACAGAAAATATTTAGCGTTGTTTTTCAACATAAGGAATCGAAATTAAGATGGTACAAAATAACAATTATATTCGCTTTAAATGAAATGTTTTAATTTTTTATTGGGAGTTAAATCTAGTTGGGCTGTAAATAGTTCGGCTCAAGAAAATTTCTGCTTTTGAATTAAAGAAAATTCAAATTATTTACTTGTAATAAAAACTAAAAAACCCTTATAGTTTTAAAATGATATTTAATTTTTTCACAAAAATAAGACGCTAATTTGTAACAAAATCATGTTGTAAATCTTCCCTAGTTGCGAGGTTGAAGTGGAACAATAATTTGTAATCATCCTATATCTAAAAACAGCGTTAATGACGATAATTTTATTAATATAAACACATTATAAACTTTTGATGTAAGATAATTATTTTATACATTTGGGTGAAAATTTAACACGGCTTTGTTTACAGAAGTATATTTCAAATTAATTCCTAAAAACATAAAAAAAGGAATTCATTTCACCCATTAAAGAATTAAAAAATGACAAAAAAACTACTGTTATTGATTATAACAATTTTACATCTTGAAGGATATTCTCAAATTACTTTCGAAAAGGGTTATATTATTGATAATTCTGACCAAAAAATAGAATGTCTAATTAAAAATATTGATTGGATATTCAACCCTGTGAATTTAGAATATAAAATATCTGAAGATAGTGAACCTATTTATGCAGATATAAAACTAATCAAAGAATTTGAAATTTTCAACAATAGTAAATTCGTACGAAAGACAGTGAAAATTGATTTATCGAATGAAAACATCTCTAATTTAAGTATTAATAAATACCCCGAATTTGTAGAGAAAACACTTTTTTTAAGAGTATTAATTGAAGGTGTTTCCAATTTATATCAATATGAAAGTAATGGTTTGTCAAGATTTTTTTACACTAAAAATAATTCAGAACAGATTGAACAATTGATTTACAAAAACTACTATGTTGCTAATAATGCTAATAATACTGTTGCAACAAACAATCAGTTTAAGCAGCAATTATGGATGGACTTAAAATGTGAAGCAATTGAATTGAAGACAGTTGAAAAGTTAGAATATAATAAAAAAAGTCTATTGAAATTTTTTGAAAAATATTACGAATGTACTAATCCAGGTTCTTTAAATGTTGAAGAAAAAAAGGAGAAAAAAGATTTGTTCAATTTAACAATAAGACCTCGTATTAATAATTCTTCTTTTTCAGTTCAAAATTTATTAGTTCCATCTTCAACAGTAGATTTCAATAATGAATTAGATTTTGGTTTTGGGGTCGAAGCTGAATTCATATTTCCGTTTAATAAAAATAAATGGGCATTTGCGATAGAGCCTACCTATCAAAGTTTTAGCTCAGAGGAATCATTATATTCCGACTATATTGGTGGAACAAAACTAATTGTCAATGTAGATTATAGTTCTATTGAAGTTCCATTAAGTTTGAGACATTATTTCTTTTTCAACAAGAGTTCAAAACTATTCATCAATGCTTCTTATGTACTTGATTTTAGTTTCAATTCTTCCATTTCATTCAAATCACCAGATAATTTTACTTATGATAATTTAAAATTAAAATCAAACGGCAATTTTGCATTGGGTATTGGATATAAGTTTGAGGATAAATATAGTATGGAAATGAGATATCAATTTGATAGAGATATGTTGCCGTTGTCTGCAAATTATGTTTGGGATGCAAAATATAATGCAATATCTGTAATATTTGGATACACACTATTTTAATAAAGATTATCAAATCGAGTGTTTGTAAAATTTTCATATAGCTTTTAATTTTGTGTGCCAACAAAATCAAGTTATTCAAGCTTTTTGAACTTTCCGAAATTTAAAAATAGATTTAGCTAGACTTTACATCAAGAATGTGCCATCGCCATACAAACGATACTGATTTTTGTTCCGGGAATTTTCAGCAATGCGTGAGAACAAGCTTCTAAAGTCGAACCCGTCGTGAGTACATCATCAATCAAAAGGAAATGTTTGTTGTGGTCTTTTTCAGTAAATGAAACATCAAAAATAGTGTCGATTCCGTCGCTTCTATTCAAGAAAGTTTTCTTGGACTGCGTTTTAGAATATATATTCCGAACCAGTAAATTTGGATTATACGGAATATTCAGGCCTGTAGAAAGTGTTGTTCCAAAATTCGTTACTTGGTTGTAACCCCTTTCCTTGAGTTTTCTTTTGTGCAAAGGCACAGGAATTATTTCATCGACAGATTCTAGAATTGCCACTTTTTTTAAATCATCGGCATACCATTCGCCCAAAACTGTTCCAATTTCTTCTTGACCTTTGTATTTCAGATTGTGAATTAATTCCTGAACAATGCCTTTTTTGTGAAAATACAACAATGCCGAAGTATGTTCGACGGGAATTCTTCCGTAAAAATTTTTGAAAGCCTCATTTTCAGGATTCAAATGATGGTTCGTAAGCGGAATGTTGTGTCGGCAAAGTGTGCAAATCACGTTTTCATTCGATACCAAAAACGAATGACAACCGGCACAAACAGGAGGGAAAAATAGATTGATAATGCTTTTCAACATAAAAACTACATTTTTTCATAAAAATAGCAAAATCTAGGGTTCAAATTTCAAGAATGTTTCTTTTTTTAAGTTCACTTTTTATATTTTTGCACCACTATGGCAAAACAAGAAGATTTATTTAAGAATGTAGTTTCGCACGCAAAAGAATACGGATTTATTTTTCCGTCAAGCGAAATTTACGATGGTTTAAGTGCAGTTTATGATTATGCACAAAACGGAGTAGAATTAAAAAAGAATATACGCGAATATTGGTGGAAAGCAATGGTTCAAATGAACGATAATATCGTTGGTTTGGACGCGGCCATCTTGATGCACCCAACCACTTGGAAAGCATCGGGTCACGTGGATGCCTTCAACGATCCATTAATCGACAACAAAGATTCGAAAAAACGATACAGAGCTGACGTTTTGATCGAGGATTATGCCGAAAAACTGAATCTAAAAGCCAAAAAAGAAATCGAAAAAGCGAAAGTTCGTTTTGGTGACGCTTTCAACGAGCAAGAATTCATCACGACCAATGCAAGAGTGGTGGAATATCTGGCCAAAGAAAGAGAAATTCTAGAAAGAATGGGACGTTCTTTGGGCTCTGGCGACTTGGAAGATGTGAAAGCGTTAATTGAAGAATTGGAAATTGCTTGTCCTGAATCGGGTTCGAGAAACTGGACAGACGTGAAACAATTCAACTTGATGTTTGGCACTAAATTAGGCGCTTCTGCAGATACAGCGATGGATTTATACTTACGTCCTGAAACTGCTCAAGGTATTTTTGTAAACTTCTTGAATGTACAAAAATCAGGAAGAATGAAAGTTCCTTTTGGAATTGCACAAACTGGTAAAGCGTTTAGAAATGAAATCGTAGCTAGACAATTTATTTTCCGTATGCGTGAATTTGAACAAATGGAAATGCAATTTTTTGTGCAACCGGGTAAAGAAATGCAATGGTATGAACATTGGAAAACGGCTCGTTTGAACTGGCACTTATCCTTAGGTTTAGGAAAAGAAAATTATCGTTTTCACGATCACGAAAAATTAGCACACTATGCTAATGCTGCGGCCGATATTGAGTTTAATTTCCCTTTTGGATTCAAAGAATTAGAAGGAATTCACTCTCGTACCGATTTTGATTTGAAAGCACACGAACAATTTTCAGGTAGAAAATTACAATATTTTGATGCCGAATTAAATCAAAACTACGTTCCTTATGTTGTGGAAACTTCAGTAGGATTAGATAGAATGTTTTTGGCAGTTTTCGCTACTTCTTTAAAAGAAGAAACCCTGGAAGATGGCTCAACAAGAACAGTTTTGAAATTACCCGCAGTTTTAGCACCAACAAAAGCAGCCATTTTACCATTGGTAAAAAAAGATGGATTGCCAGAAATCGCTCATAAAATCATCGATGATTTACGTTGGGACTTCAATGTAGCTTATGATGAAAAAGATGCCGTAGGTCGTCGTTATAGAAGACAAGATGCATTAGGAACTCCTTTCTGTATCACGGTAGATCACCAAACGATCGAAGACCAAACGGTAACTATTCGTCATCGAGATACTATGAAACAAGATCGTGTAGCTATTGCTGATTTGAAATCAATTATCGAAAATGAAGTTTCGATGAAAAACTGGTTGATGAAAATGTAATTACAAATTCGTTCATATATAAAAAGAAGCCGTCTCACAACTAGAGACGGTTTTTTTATGTTTAAAATTTGGCGT
>ENA-UOWO01001159-UOWO01001159.1-activated-sludge-metagenome-genome-assembly--contig:-NODE-1159-length-36099-cov-11.907974_pt1 | contig 36099 bp, 30 predicted proteins | sample MGYA00238148_ERZ761564 | MGnify/ENA primary metagenome ERZ761564 (study PRJEB28885, sample SAMN05720194) | activated sludge metagenome | isolation source: Anaerobic digester | place: USA... | reverse complement strand
CTGCGGCCTCCTGCTCCCAAAGCAGGCGCGATAACCGGGCTACGCTACACCCCGAGGGCTTAAAAAAAAGCGGAGAGTAAGGGATTCGAACCCTTGGTACAGTTTCCCATACGCATGTTTAGCAAACATGTCCTTTCGGCCTCTCAGGCAACTCTCCAAGCTCTAATGAACGTTATTCTTTTAAGCGGTTGCAAATGTAACTTTTCATTCGATATTCTACAACAAAATGATAATTTTTTTTGATGTTTTTTAATTCAGAAATTAAAACCGGCTCATTGTCAATTATATAATAGCGGCTGACGTTTTGAAAAATATTAAATTCTGGGATTGTGGCGACCGTTTTGAAAATAATTCCCATATTGCTTTTAAATTAGCATGGATGAAAAAGCTCCTTTTCCTTTTATTTTCTTTTACAATTTCGCAAGCGCAAACAGTCGATTTTGATACAATCCTAATCGCCGATACGACTTTCGTCAACTTAAAGGACTTCAGTCAGGATTTCGTCTATGACATGAAATACGCAAGCGCAGAGAACTTTCTTAAATCCAAAGTGTACGATTGCGCCGAATGTTACCTGCGCTTCAAAACCGTAAAAGCGCTTTGCGAAGCCAACGAAAAATTCATTAAAAAAGGGTATCGCATCAAGCTCTTTGATTGTTATCGACCACTCGACATCCAGAAAAGAATGTGGGAAATCGTCCCCAACCCGGAATATGTAGCCGATCCAAAAAAAGGCTCGATACACAACCGCGGCTGCGCTGTAGACCTTACTTTGGTCGACTCGACTGGCAAGGAGCTCGATATGGGAACTACTTTTGACCATTTCGGACCCGAAGCCGCCCACGATTACGATAATGTGTCGGATGAAATCAAAGGCAACCGTAAACTATTGCGACGCACCATGACGCGCTCGGGTTTCAGGACTTTTGAAAGCGAGTGGTGGCATTACAACCTCAAGCGTTCAGTGCGCGAAACCATTTCTAATTTTAAGTGGAAATGTGATTAATTCTTGTCCTCGAGACAGTGAAAATAATTGATGAAGTAACTTTCGGGTTCATACAATTCCCCGTTCATTTCACTTTTGATCGCCTTGCGGTAGATAAAATCTTCTGTCTCTGCGCCAAATTTCACGCGGATAAATGAAACGGGGGATTTTTTCAATTCCTGGAAATCCTCTTTACGAAACATGAAATAGCCCGACAGGATGCGGTTGTTCATGCCTTTGTCATCGCGAATCAAATTGCCGCAATCGGATTTATCTATGTGCAGTAAGGTTACGATTTTGCCGTTGTTGAGCTGAATGTAAAGCTTGGAGTTTTTGTCAAGGCACTTTGCTTTGATAAAACCGTCGCTTTTTTCAAGGAACTGCACATTGAGCAATGGCATGCCGTCAGTCACCACAAAAGAGTTGAATACGTAGGTAGATTTCCCGGCAAAGTTTTTCTCAAAAACCATGTACTCTTTGGTGGATTTGTAAGAACCGATCGAATCGGTGACGTTGGCGCTAAATTCGCAAGGGCGCTGAGCAGTTACAAACAAACAGCAAAGTAGGCTAATGCCCGATAGCAGGAATTTCATGTTATTTAATTTTGGTGCAAATTAAAACTATTTTATCCTCATTTGGAACTGTAGTGAAAAAACAATACTGCTCGCCGCCGTCTTTTATTTTCCATTTTTTTCGGATGGTTTCTACGCTGTCGGGAAAATTCCTGGTGGCGACATTGGCTTTTTTGTTCTCGAGCCATTCTCGCATTTCTTTTTTTCTGTATGGAATCGATGCAGTGATTTCAAAAATCCGTCCCGGAAAATCAACTACCGAATCACTGGTGTACAAATGGGAGTTGGCGTGTAGTTTATCCAACCCGTAACGCAGCGCGACGGCATTAAATCCGCCCGACTTCATGATGGTTGCATTGGCTTCAAAAAGGTACTTTGCAGGAAACCCGATGGGTGACACAGCTGCCTGGTCGATCCATTTGAAATTGAAATGTTCGGCATTGTCCTTTAATAGGTTAACCGTTCTTATCTCAATGTCACCCACAAATCCTTTTTCGATTTCCCAAAGCAATTCCTTCACCTCATTTTCTATTGCAACGATGTGTATTATTTTTACCTGGCTGAGTTCTGAAAGCCCCGCAGCGAGGTCTAACACCGGTGCGGTTTTGATCAGGATATTCGACGCGTATTTCAAATAGAAATCCAACAAATCAGGAACCGATGGCAAACAATCGCGCAGCATAAATACCTTGCCTTTGTTTTCATTCCGCCGCGACGGATCAAGGTAAATCCAATCGAATTTTTGGTTGGTTTCTTCAAGTATTTTTGCGCTGTCACTGCATTGGCAATCGATATTGTCGGCCTGCAACACTTCAAAATTGTGCTTTACAATGCCCGAAAGCTCAGCATTGAGCTCGCAATGTACCACGGTTTCAAATCGCTTGGCGAAAAAGAAATCATCTACGCCGAAACCGCCGGTCAAATCAATCAGGTTTTTACCTGAGATTAACGAGGCTTTGTATGCGGCGGTTTTCTCAGAAGAGGTTTGCTCTACCGAAATTTTGGGTGGGTAAATAATATCGGTTGTACCAAACCAAGTAGGCAGCTTGTCCTTTGCCTTGGCCTTGGCCGCAATCTGGTTGAGCAGGGATGACCAGTTGATGTTTTCAAACGGATTCTTGCGCAAGGCCAGCGCGGCGACATCATCGCCTATATGGGCATCAATGAACGCCTGCACTTGGGGATTTAAAATGGCAGTAAACAAACTAGATATTTTTAGTCAGCAATTTCACAACGGCATTATCAGGGAAAAACTCCTTTGCTATGACCTTTAGGATGGTGTAGAGCGGCACGGCCACAATCATACCCATGATGCCAAAAAGAAAACCGGCCATGAGGATCACGAGAAAAATTTCGAGTGGATGTGAGCTCACGCTTTTCGAAAAAATCATCGGCTGTGAGACGTTGTTGTCAATCACCTGGACAATCCAAAAACCGATCATCACATAAATTGTCGTGGGCAAAATTTCACTCTGGAAATCGCTGCCAATATTGCTCAGCATCGTCAAAACAGCCGCGAATACCGATGCAATCAACGGTCCTACGTAAGGTACAATATTAAGCACGGCGCATAAAAACGCAATCACGATGGCGTTATCCACGCCAAAAATCAATAGCACAATCAAGTATAAAACGAATACGATAGAGAGCTGCACCAACAACCCTATAAAATAGCGTGACAGCAAGTTGTTGATTTTGTTAAGAGAATTCAGGATCTGTTCTTCGTGGCTGTCGGGAATCAACTTTTTGGCGCCCACGATAAACAACAACCGATCCTTGAGGAAGAAAAACGTGATGAACAACACCGAGGCCAATCCCATCCCGAAACTACTGATGGTATTGATGATGGCGTTGAAAAAATCGGGTAAAAAGTTAAAGTTGATCTTCGAGGTGAGGTTCGATTCCTTTAAGACCTTTGCCGAGTCAATGTTATGGCTGTCTAAAAACAAGGTAATCTTATCCATCAGTGTCAGGATGTTTCGTTCAATAGCTACAGTGTCTAGCAGCGAAAGGCTTTGGCTTTGGGTTACAATCATTGGGATAAACAGCATAAAAAAACCAATGATGAGGATCACAAAAATCAGCAGTGTAGCGATCGTGGCAAAAATATGCTTGAATTTCAGCTTGCGTTTGAAGAAATCCAGTATCGGGTTGCCGATTAGTGTTAAAATCAAGGCTACCACCAGGTAAATCAAAACGGTCTGAACCTGATACAAAAAATAAAGCCCCAGGAAACACAAGACCAAGACGCCAATCGCGCGCAAGATTCCGTTGGCTATATTCTTTGAGGTTAGGTTCATGTTTAGTTATTGAAAATGTAATTCAGGATGTTGGCGCCCATCCTAAGTGCCTTAAGCCTTACTTCTTGCGGGTCATTGTGTACTTCGGGATCTTCCCAGCCGTCGCCAAGGTCGGTCTCAAAAGTGTACAGCAGCACCAGTCGGTTGGCTACAAATATACCAAAAGCTTGTGGCCGTTTACCTTCATGTTCGTGAATTTTTGGGATGCCCGCCGGGAAACCAAATGGTTTCTGGAAAATAGCGTGGTTGGCCGGTATTTCTACAAGCGCGTTGTTCGGGAATATCTTTTTGACTTCCTTGCGGATGAATTCATCCATGCCATAATTGTCATCGATGTGTAAAAAGCCGCCCGAAGTCAGGTAATTTCTCAGGTTGATGATTTCTGCATCGTTGAAAACCACGTTTCCATGACCCGTCATATGTACAAAAGGATAGCCAAACAAATCGGGGCTTGCAGGTTCTACAAGTCCCGGTTTTGTACGGATTTTGGTATTGATATTCTGGTTGCAGAATTTAATCAGGTTGGGCAGTGAAGTAGGATTGGCGTACCAATCACCGCCGCCGTTGTACTTGAGCAACGCAATTTCCTGCGCCTGCAACAAAAAACCTGTAAATAAAAACAGCAACAAAAGCTTCTTCATTGTCCTATTTTTTGATAATTTTTACGGTTTGCTGTTTGCTTGCCGTATTGATTTTTACAAAATAAATGCCCGCTTGCAACCCAGAAATATCCAGGCTAGTTTCTTTTTTATTAGGCTGGTAGGTCGCGACCATTTGCCCAATTGTGTTGACTATCGCTATCGATTGCAAGCTGTCGGCGAAGGCTATATTCAAGCGGTCGTTGGCCGGATTCGGATAGACTGCAATCGCACGCTTGTCAAATCCCTGGTTCGCCAAAACGAGCTGAACGGTAACAGCCAAGCGGGAAGACTGGACATTCCTGCTTTCGCAATTGTTTATCGTTTGCGACGAGTAATACGTTGCGTTGTTTTGCAAAACCGTGGTCGATGGCAATTGGTTGCCTTGTATTGCCTGGTCGTACCAAGTAATGTTTTGCCCGTTTACCATAAGATCGGCGAGTGTTTGCCCGCTCAAGAAGTTCTGTTGCGCCGCACCTGTTGGCGGTTCAACTGCAGGATTGATCAGGAGTTGGAAAGGCTTCACAAATACACAACCGTAAGTGATTTGTTCGATTCGCACGTAAATAGTCTGGTTGGCCGAAAAAGGATAACTGCTGAGCATGTTCGGCGCGATTGTATTAGACGTACCATTGATGGCATCGATTTCACTAACATAATAACGGATTTCGAAATCACTCGGACTTTGCCCGTTCAGGATCATTGTATCTTGGTTGATATCGGCAAAATACACCGGATTTCCGATGTCGCATACGCTGATATCCGTCGGATTGGCTAAAGAAACCGTGGGTGCGAAGATAGGGTCGGCGTAATCCCTGGTCAAGGTGGTTGAGTTACCGCAAATATCGTAATTGACCATGGCCGTATAAATGTGTTCTTCGGCGGGACAAATCTGCAACGGATTGGTGTTTTCTGACACACCGACTCCATCAATGAACCAGCTTAATTGCGGTTCGATTGGTGCTCCGTTTGGCGTGAATCGCCAGGCTTCATTGGTAGCCGACCAGTTTGCTACGTTGCGTCCAGGCGGAACAGTTGCCATAGTACCATCGTTATTTTGTAAGCCGATGACGCCCGCGCCCGCATTCCAACTAGTGCACGACGTCCTGTTTTGTACAAAAACCTCGATGATGTTCGTGCCTTCGTGCAACACGATCTGCGAAGTCTGCAAACCCACCGAATTACTACATTGAAATTGTGGCAACTGGTTGAAATTTGCTACAAAAACGCGATTGGGCGCTGCGTTTGCTCCGGTATCCAAGGTGTAATAATTGACATTTTGAAGCGTCGGATTGGTTACCGGCGGGCTGGCGATATTGGTGTCCTGATACACGCCATAAATTGCGTTTCGGATAGGGAAACTGGCGTTTGGAATCGGTCCGCTGAAAGCCCAAGGACAAAATTCGAATGCGCCCGTAACAACCGTCCATCCGGTAGTGTTGAACGTGATTACGCCGTTGGTTCCCACCTTCAATTGGTTGTAATTATTACCGTAAAAACAGAAGTTAAAGGGAAGTGTAAATGTGGCCGACCACAAATCGTCACCTGCCGAGCCTGGAATAATGGTTCCGCCCGTAAACGGAAAACTCGGAACGTAAGGCATGCTTTCAACAATATAGCTTGTAGTAGCATTAGTGACTGTATAACTGGCTAATAAATCGGTACAGTTGCCGGGTGAACATACCGGTATGGGGACCTCAATGTTCACATTGAGCAACGGAGTTGCCGCCGGTGCCTGTGCCAATGCGCCACCCGAAACCAGCAGCAGTGACAATTTAAAGTAATTTTTTCTCATGATTTAATTTTAGAGGCGTAATGATACGACTAATTTGCGCTTTAAAAAAGAGGAAAAATGATAATTAACATCTTCTCATTCATTTGTGAAGACTACCGTATGACAAGCTACGATTGCAGCCGTTTCTGTTCGCAAGCGCGTCTCGCCGAGCATCACGGGAACGTAATGGTTTTCTATGGCGAGCGCGATTTCTTTTTCTGAGAAATCCCCTTCAGGGCCAATGAGTATCGTGACATCGGTGTAGGGTTTCAAGGCGGTTTTGAGTGATTGCTTCTGGGTTTCTTCGCAATGCGCAATAAAGAGTTGGCCGTTGCCTTTCAATTTCAGGAAATCTTTGAGTAAAATAGCCGCGTTGAATTTTGGAAGGTAACATTGTTTGGACTGCTTCATCGCCGAAATCAATATTTTTTCCATTCGATCGACGTTGACTTGCTTGCGCTCGGAATGGTCGCAAATGATAGGAGTGATTTGGGAAATGCCTATTTCTGTGGCTTTTTCAAGGAACCATTCGTAGCGGTCGTTCATTTTGGTAGGCGCCACAGCAAGATGCAGCTGTACTTTTGAAGGCGCTTTTTTCTCGCAAGACACTACTTTAACGGTACATTTATTATCGGATGCAAGTGTAATTTGCGTGGTAAACAAATGGCCTTTGCCGTCGGTTACGTGCAAAATGTCGCTGTCTTTTTTACGAAGGACTTTGATGATGTGCCGACTTTCTTCGCGGTCAAAGGCGAAGCTTTCTGTTTGGGGATTGAGGTCTGGGTTGTAAAATAATTGCATGGATTTTTTGGGGAGGCGGTTGTTTATTGCTCTTTTTTAGGGCGGTGTTTGAATACGTAATTTTCCTTTTGCAGTTTCTTATTGACCCTGCGCGAAGGCTTGACGACCATTTCTTTGGCCGTAGTTTCGGTGCCGCCGATGTACTCCAACAAGAAATCCTTGGTGAACATCAGGTTGTCTTCAATCAGGCTGTAGATCGTTTTTTTTCCTTGCACTTTCAGTGAAACGATTTTGGCTTTCTTGAGTTCGAGCAGATGCTTTGAAACGGTCGATTGCGCCAAAGGTAACTCTTCTACGATGGTGCCGCAAGTACATAATTTTCTTTGAAGCAGGATTTTTAATATCTGCAATCGTGCCGGATGGCCCAACGCCTTAAATATTTCGGCGGTCGTGTACACGTCCTGCTGGAAGGCCAATTTTTTTGTAGTTCCCATAATCCCCCAATTATTTATCGCCAAAGTACGATTTAATTCGAACAACGCTTCAAATATCGGTCAACTTTTTTACTAAAAAATTACCGATAACGCATCAACCCTGTTAAATAAAAACCAGATTCGCTGCAATCAACGCTATATAACTATCATGTTTAAAATGCAATTCGGGCTTTTGCCACCACGGCTGATGTCTCAAAATGATCGCTCAGGAATTTGTGGTAACCTACAATTCCAATCATGGCTGCATTGTCTGTAGTGTATTCAAATTTGGGGATAAAGGTTTTCCAACCATATAGCTGTTCGGCGTCTTTCAAGGTTTTTCGGATACCCGAATTGGCCGATACACCGCCGCCGATGGCAACCTGGGTAATCCCCGTTTGCGCCACAGCCAATTCGAGTTTGTCCATTAAAATTTCAATAATCGTATGCTGGATAGACGCACAAATGTCGTTGCGATGCTCTTCGATAAAATTTGCGTTTTCCGCCACATTCTTCTGTACGAAATACAAAATGGCAGTCTTGAGCCCCGAAAAACTGAAATCGAGTCCGGGCACTTTGGGTTTGGTAAAAGCATAAGCAGTAGGGTTGCCCAATTGCGCGTATTTGTCCACGAGCGGTCCGCCGGGATAAGGCAAGCCGAGGATTTTGGCACTTTTATCAAAGGCTTCGCCAACAGCATCATCGGTGGTTTCGCCAATGATTTCGAGGTCGAAAAAACCGTTGACTTTAACGATTTGCGTGTGCCCGCCAGAAATGGTCAGCGCCAGGAATGGAAACGTGGGTTTCCCGAATCCATCCTCATCGATAAAGTGGGCGAGAATGTGCGCGTGCATGTGGTTCACGGCAATCAGCGGAACCTTTAGTGCCAATGACAATGACTTGGCAAATGAACTGCCTACCAGCAAAGAACCCATCAATCCAGGTCCTTGTGTAAAAGCAATGGCCGAAAGTTGTTCCTTGGCGACACCGGCCTTGCTCAGCGCGGCATCAATCACCGGGACGATATGTTGCTGGTGCGCACGCGATGCCAATTCGGGTACCACGCCGCCATATTGCTGATGTACGAGCTGGTTGGCGACAATATTCGAGAGGACTTTATCGTTCTTTAAAACCGCCGCCGCCGTATCATCGCACGAACTTTCAATGGCCAAAAGGTAAACGTCAGGATTGTGCATGAAATGGCATTATTTTTTGGACTATATTTGATTCAAAACCCCGTAAAAATCTGTATTTTTACCGCCAAGCAAAATTATAGATTTTTTATCAGGAATTGCTGCAGCAGTTAATTTAAAAAAATCAGGAATTTAAAACCAGCCCATCTATCAAAAGGTTCAGAAAAATAGTAGTCCGTTTATTGCTTGTGCTTATCCTACTATTGCTGGTTTGTGGCATCGCGCTTTCGTTGCCATCGGTGCAAACCCAGATTGCGCAATATGCTACAGCGCAAATCAATACCGAATACAAAACAGACATCAACATCGAGAAAATCGCTATCACGGTTTTTGGCGGCGTTAAACTCAAAGGTGTACTGGTGCGCGACCACCACAAAGACACGCTAATTTACGCCAAACGGATTACCACTACAGTACTCGATTTTGGGCAGATGGCATCGGGAGACTTGCTTTTTGGCGACATCCGTGCAGACCATTTGCTGTTTAGGATGAATACCTACAAAGGCGAAAAAGACACGAACCTCGACAAGTTCATCGCCGCGTTCGACTCGGGCCAACCGTCATCTGGGAAGAAATTCCTCATGAAGGCCAAAAATGTCTACCTCACCAACAGCCATTTTTTACTGTTCGATGAAAACCGCGAGAACCCAAAGGACGCCGATTTCTCTTACCTTAATGCCACAGCCAGCGATTTCATGATCCATGGTCCGGTGGTCTCGATGGATATCAAAAAGATGTCTTTCATGGATTACCGCGGTTTATTTGTCAAGGAAATGTCGTCACGTTTTACTTATACCAAAAAGAACATCATTTTAAGTAACCTCGAATTGGCGACGCGCAATTCTACTTTTAAAGGCAAGGTGGCACTGAATTACAAGCGTGAGGATTTCCAGGATTTCAACAACAAGGTACAATTTGATATCCAGATTGACAAGTCCCTGCTGGCAACCAATGACATCCGTTATTTCTACAACGAAATGGGAAAAGATCAGGTTTTCGCAATGCGAGCGCACGTAACCGGAGCATTAAATGACATTACCATGACGGGGCTTCGGCTCACCGACAGTAAAAATTCGCAGATTTATGGCAATGTCAACTTTAAGAATTTGTTTGGCAAGGACCACCAGCGTTTCTATATGCTGGGTAAGTTTGACAAGGTTTCGTCTAATTATGACAACCTGGTGCAATTGCTGCCCAATGTGCTGGGCAAGAAATTACCGTCATCGCTAAAAAAAATCGGGCAATTCAATTTGCGCGGTAAGACCGAGATATCGGCAAGGGCAATCGCTGCCGATTTTTATATGGCGACGCAGTTGGGCAACATCCAGTCGAATCTCCAGATCAATGACATCGACAACATTGACAATGCCCAATACAAAGGCAATATCATTCTCGAGGAGTTCAACATTGGCGCGTTCCTGAATCGTAAGGATGTTGGCAAAGTCACACTCAATGTGGATGTTGATGGCAAGGGATTTATCCAGAAGAACCTCAATACGACATTCTCCGGCGACATATACAAAGTGTATTACAACGGTTACAACTATACCAAGATTATAGTCGACGGCAACTTCAAGAACCCGGTTTTCAAGGGCAAGGTGTTTGTCAACGACCCGAATTTGTTTATGGATTTTGACGGACTGGTCAATCTGGGTAAAAAAGACATCGCTTACCAGTTCAATACCAAGATCGATTACGCCAACCTGCGCAAGCTCAACTTTATTAAGAACGATTCGATTTCAATTTTTAAGGGTGACATCAAGATGGACATTTCGGGCAACAGCCTCGATGATCTCAAAGGCAGCATCGATTTTACCGATACCTCGTTCCAGAACAACAAAGACACTTACTTTTTTGACAATTTCTCGCTCAAATCTTCTTTTGATGCAGACCGCGTTCGCACCATTTCAATCAATTCGCCCGATATCATCGACGGCACGGTGGTTGGCAAATTCAAGGTCAATCAATTGCGCAAGATGGTCGAGAATTCGGTAGGAAGTTTGTATGCCAATTATTCGCCCAACAAAATCCAGAAAGGGCAGTACCTCAAGTTCAATTTCAATATCTACAATAAGGTTATTGAGGTATTTTATCCGGGAATTGCGATAGGCACCAACACGGCACTTAAAGGCAGTATCAATTCTAACAATGACGAGTTTAAGTTTAATTTTACTTCGCCCCAGGTTACCGCTTTCGAGAACACTTTTGAAAAAATCAACATCAACATCGACAATAAAAACCCGCTCTACAACACCTTTATAGAACTCGACAGCATCAAGACCAAATATTACAAGGTGAGCGATTTCAGCCTGATCAATGTCACAACCAACGACACCCTATTTTTACGAACGGAGTTTAAAGGCGGCGAAAAAGCGCAGGATGCCTACAACCTGAACCTGTACCACACCATCAACAAGGAGCGGCAAAGTGTGGTGGGCATCCAGAAATCAGAGCTTAAATACCAGGATTTCATGTGGTATCTCAACGAGCAGGACGCACATGACAACAAGATTGTTTTTGACAAAAAACTCAAGAACTTTAGCATCGACAACATTGTGATGTCGCATGAAAACCAAAAAATTGCGCTTGGCGGAACCTTAAAGGAAAACAAGACCAAAGACCTTCGGCTCAGTTTCCAGGACGTCCACCTGGACAACCTTTTGCCAGCGCTAGAAAAGTTCACGATCAAAGGCAACCTCGATGGTGTGGTCAATCTCAAACAGGAAAATGCCATTTACCAGCCTACAGCAGCGGTTAAGATAGATAGCCTGCAGCTCAATTCTGTGGCTCTTGGAACGCTCAACCTGGACATCAAGGGCGATGACAGTTTCAGGAAATTCTACCTTTCCTCTAACATCGAAAACGAAAATGTGGCCTCGTTTACCGCAGATGGCAACCTGGAAGTGGCATCCAACAAAACCAATCTCGACCTCGACCTGGATTTCAATGATTTCAACCTTGGGGTTTTGGGCTCATTGGGTGGCGATGTCATTTCTAATATTCGTGGATTTGCAAGCGGGAAATCCAACATCCGCGGCGATGTAGACAACCTTGAAATCAACGGGCGGCTGTTTGTTAAGAAAGCAGGCTTGGGCATCCCGTATCTAAACACAGATTACCAGATTGATGATGACGCCGTAGTGGACGTAACCGAGCGGAAGTTTCTGATCAGGAACGCCACCATCAGCGATTCTGAATTCCAGACCCAGGGCAAGCTCAACGGAAGCATCGAACACAATAATTTTGGCGACTGGAAACTGGATCTCAATGTAAGCTCTAAAAGACTCCTGGCGCTCAATACCAAGGACAGCGAGGATGCGGCCTATTTTGGGACGGCATTTATCAACGGCTACGCCACCATAAAAGGGCCTACAGACGGTTTGTTTATTAAGGTCGATGCCGAATCAGAAAAAGGCACTGTGGTTAAAATCCCCATCAATGACGCGCAATCGGTAGGAGAGAACGGTTACATACACTTTATCACCAAGAACGAAAAATTCAACATTCAGAAAGGCATAGCCGAACAACAGACGCGCAACTACAATGGGCTCGAACTCGAATTTGATTTTGCCATCACACCCGATGCCGAGGTAGAGGTCATTCTGGATCGCGCAACCGGCCACGGAATGAAAGGCAAAGGTTTTGGGTCGTTGCTCTTTAAGATCAACACGCTGGGTAAGTTTAATATGTGGGGCGATTTCCAGGCATATGAGGGAACCTATAATTTTCGCTATGGCGGACTCATCAACAAGAAGTTCGAGGTCAAAAAAGGGGGCTCGATTACTTGGGAAGGCGACCCGATGCGTGCCATACTAAACCTCGAGGCCATTTATAAAACCACGGCAAATCCGGGTGTCTTACTCGAGAACGCTACGGCCAACAAGAAAGTTCCGGTAGAAGTGGTTATTGGGTTGCGCGGCAACCTGAGCACTCCCGAACCCAATTTCGATATCAATTTCCCGACAGTAAGCTCGGTACTCAAGTCAGAAATCCAGACCAAACTCGATGACAAAGATGTGCGGCAAAAACAAGCGCTGATTTTGCTATCCACCGGCGGTTTCCTCAGCGACGAAGGTTTAAGCCAGAATGCACTAACGAGTAACCTTTACGAAAAGGTAGGCGATTTGTTGGGTAGCGTCTTTAACGATGACGCCGACAAGATCAACATCGGGGTAGACCTCGCACCGGCCGAGCGTACACCCGGAAATGAAACCGGTGGCCGTTTTGGCGTTACGGTAACCACAAAAGTGAGCGAACGCATCAATATTAAAGGGAAACTCGGAGTTCCCGTTGGCGGCATCAATGAGTCGGCAGTGGTGGGCGACGTAGAGGTGCAGTATCGCGTGAATGAAGACGGCACGATGTACCTGCGTGCTTTCAATAAAGAGAATGACATCAACTATATTGGGCAAGGCATCGGTTACACCCAAGGGCTTGGTATTACCTACGAGGTAGACTTTGATACGTTCACAGAACTCGTGAACCGCATCTTCAAAGGCAAGGCCACCATCATCGCGCAGCCTAAAGACGGCGTGCCGCAGGATTCAGATTTGCTGCCCGATTTTATCCGCATCAAGGACGCCGACCAGGACCAAGGAAAAGAGGGCAAAGACGAGCAGGACGAGAAAGATATCCCCAAGGTCAACTCGGACGCGATCCCTACCGACGATTAGTCCCAAATCGAGCAGTAACCCGCAAGTTTCAGGCATTATTTAAAAACTTATCAACGAAAACGTTTGAAAATCATAAAGGTTTAAAAACACTACCCTGAAAGTTACCGATGTTTGCTAAGTTTACATTTTAATTGCAAAATAATGTCAAAAACGATAAAAAAGATTGGTGTGCTCACTTCTGGGGGAGATTCTCCTGGTATGAACGCCGCCATTCGTTCTGTTGTCAGGACTTGCGCCTACCATAACATCGACTGCATCGGTATTTACAGGGGTTACCAAGGAATGATTGAGGGCGATTTTAAGGAAATGGGGCCACGAAGCGTCAATAATATTGTCAATAAAGGCGGCACCATCCTAAAGTCGGCGCGCTCCAAAGAATTTATGACCACCGAGGGCCGCCAACAAGCCCACGAAAAACTCGTGGCGGCAGGCGTAGACGCGCTAGTGGTCATAGGTGGTGACGGTAGTTTTACCGGTGCCGAAATCTTCAACAAGGAATACCACTTTCCCGTCATGGGAATCCCAGGGACGATAGACAATGACATCTTTGGCACCAGCCACACTTTGGGCTATGACACGGCCTTGAATACGGTGGTAGAAGTAATCGATAAAATCCGCGATACAGCGAGTTCGCACAACCGACTGTTTTTTGTAGAAGTCATGGGTCGCGATGCGGGACACATTGCACTAAACGCCGGAATTGGCGCGGGAGCAGAAGAAATCCTGATCCCAGAAGAAGACCTCGGGCTCGACCGTCTGCTTGAATCGCTCAAAAAATCCAAAGCATCCGGGAAATCCTCAAGTATTGTTGTCATTGCAGAAGGCGATAAAATCGGCAAAAACGTCTTTGAACTCAAAGATTACGTAGAAGCCAACATGCCAGAATACGACGTACGCGTTTCGGTCCTCGGTCACATGCAACGCGGCGGCGCGCCCTCTTGTTTTGACCGTGTGCTCGCGAGTCGTTTGGGCGTAAAAGCGGTAGAATCGCTGATCGAAGGAAAAACCAATTATATGGTAGGATTGCTCAGTGATAAAGTTGCTTTGACGCCGCTCGAACAAGCCATTAAAGGAAAAACAGAAATAGACCGCGAATTGCTGCGCGTCTCCGACATCATGACCACATAATAACGAATAATTAGCAGTTAATATTTAACAATGAAAAGGCGTATTTTGAATTGATCGTGAGGCATTTCATTTTCAAATTCACAAATTTTCAAATTTTCAAATTCAAATCATGTCAAAAGTAAAATTAGGAATAAACGGATTCGGAAGAATCGGACGTATCGTTTTCAGGGAAACCTTCAACCGCGATAATGTAGAAGTAGTCGCCATCAACGATTTACTCGATGTAGATCACTTGGCTTACCTATTGAAATACGATTCGGTTCACGGTCGTTTCAACGGAACCGTAGAAGTAAAAGATGGTAAACTATTCGTTAACGGGCGCAACATCCGCGTGACGGCAGAAAAAGATCCATCAACGCTAAAATGGGATGAAGTAGGAGCAGAAGTCGTTGCCGATTGCACCGGAATCTTCACCACACTCGACGCGGCACAAGCCCACATCAAAGGCGGCGCAAAAAAAGTCGTGATCTCTGCACCATCAGCCGACGCACCGATGTTCGTCATGGGTGTGAACCACGACAAAGCGACTGCAGCAGATACGATTGTATCCAACGCGTCGTGCACCACCAACTGTCTGGCGCCACTCGCCAAAGTCATCCACGATAATTTCGGGATCGTTGAAGCCTTGATGACAACCGTCCACGCAAGCACGGCAACGCAAATGGTCGCCGACGGACCGTCTAAAAAAGATTGGCGTGGCGGACGCGCAGCCAGCGTGAACATCATTCCATCGTCAACCGGCGCTGCAAAAGCGGTAGGAAAAGTAATCCCGGAACTCGACGGCAAATTAACAGGAATGTCATTCCGCGTACCCACGATTGATGTTTCTGTGGTCGATATGACCGTAAAGGTAGCCAAGGAAACAACGTATGAGGAGATTATGAAAGTACTCAAAAACGCTTCAGAAACCGATTACAAAGGCATCATCGGTTACACAGAAGACGACGTGGTATCTCAGGATTTCGTGTCCGACAAGCGCACCTCAATCATCGACGCCAAAGCGGGAATCGGGCTCAATTCTACCTTTTTCAAGATTGTTTCCTGGTACGACAACGAGTACGGCTATTCCAGCAAACTCATCGATTTGTCGGTACATATTGCCGGTTTGAAATAAATAGTATATTTACCAAAAATCCCGTTAGTCAGCCATTAGCGGGATTTTATTTATTGATTTATTAGAAGCCAATCCCGCTTTCCGCTATATCTTTTCCCTGCTAAAGAAGCAGGAAAAAGGATGCCGCTACAATCGGGGCTAGGCGCAGCACTTCAACATTCTACATTCGTTGTTCAACATTGAACCTTTAAAAATGTCGAATAACGAATGTTGAACGTTGACCCGAGCGTTAGCGAACTGGCGTAGCAATATCGAACAAAAGTAAAAACCAACCCAAAAAGCCACATTAATGAAATTACTTGTTGACAGCGGTTCTACCAAAGCCGATTGGATTGCCATAGACGATTCAGGGAAAGTCCTTTTTACCACACAATCGCTCGGGCTCAACCCAGAAGTACTCACCAAAGAAGAAGTCATCAGCCGCCTCGACGACAAATTCGACATCGAACACAACAAAGACAAAGCCGATTACCTTTTCTTTTACGGCGCGGGTTGCGGCACCGACCGTATGAAGAAATTCCTTACCGATATTTTCGAGGAATATTTCTCCAAAGCAAAAGTGACGGTACACGAAGACACTTACGCTGCGGTTTATGCCACAACGCCAAAAGGCGAGGAGGCCATCGTTTCCATTCTCGGAACCGGCTCGAACTGCAGTTATTTTGACGGCACGGTCTTGCACCAAAAAGTGCAGTCGTTGGGCTACATCGCCATGGATGATTGTTCGGGGAACCGTTTTGGGCGCCATTTGCTGCGCGGTTATTTCTTCAACAAAATGCCCGCAGCACTCGCCAAAGAATTCGAAGAAGAATACAACACAGATGCCGATTTCGTCAAGCACAACCTCTATAAAGAGCCCAACCCGAATGCCTATCTGGCCACTTTCGCCAAGTTCATCATCAGGCACAAGGACAGTGAATTTTGCCGCCAGTTTATTTTTGAGGAAATGGAAGCCTTTGTGGAGAATTACATCAAACAGTTCGACAATTACAAGGATATTCCCGTGCATTTCGTGGGATCGATTGCGTTTTATCTCAAAGACGAATTGCAAGAGGTGCTCACCAAACACGGCATCAAGCTAGGAAACGTCCTCAGACGCCCAATCGACGGGTTGATTGCTTATCATGTACTGAACAAATGATGGAAATCGCTATCATCGCACACGACCGGATGAAAGCCGAAATGGTCCAGTTCTTAAACAAGAACAAAGCCATCCTGCTCAACGAAAACATCAAACTAATCGCCACCGGAACCACCGGCGGACAGGCGCAAAACGCTGGTTTCACTGTGAGGCGGATGCTGTCTGGCCCCATGGGCGGTGACGCACAGATTGCAGCCCGTGTAGCCGAAGGCAAAACCAAAATGGTACTCTTTTTCAAGGATCCCAATTCGAGCCACGCGCACGAAGTGGATATTAATATGTTGATACGGGTTTGTGACGTTCACAATGTGCCGTTGGCGACGAATGAGGCGACGGCGCAATTGCTGCTTCATGCAATTGCAATTTAAAGGGAAAGACCGCCCTGCTGAAAGACCGCTGCGCTGAAAGAAGAAAGATTTTCGAGGTAAAAGAGGTTCTCCTGTTTAGTCCTTTTTTTCCTTCTTCTTTCAGCGCAGCGGTCTTTCTTCTAATGAATCGCGACCATAGAAATCTCCACATTCACATTTTTAGGCAGTACCGATACCTGCACCGTTTCTCGCGCAGGCGCCGTTTTCTCGTCGATGTAACTGCCATAAACTGCATTTACGCGTGCAAAATCTTCCATGTCGGTGAGGAAAATCGTAGTTTTGACCACGTTTTCAAACGTCATCCCGGCCGCTTCTAAAACAGCTTTGAGGTTTTTCATGACCTGATGTGTCTCGTCTTCTAGGGTGTGGTCATTGAGGTGACCGGTTTCTGGGTTGAGCGCTATCTGCCCTGAGGTGTATAAGGTGTTGCCAACCAAAACGGCTTGGCTGTAAGGCCCGATCGGCGCCGGGGCTTTATCGGTGAAGATGATTTTCTTTTCCATGGTAGTGTGTGTTTAGTTGTTGTAATGGTTTGCAAAGTAAAAGCAAGAGCTGCAGTAAAGGTGGTGTAATTAAAAATTGTTATCGAAGTACCCTATCCGGAACAGTGCGCTTCTCCCATTTGATGTCGCTGAGCACACCCGACTTGATCCCTATGAAAAAGTTCCAGTTGGCGTAAGGACCAAACGGCATCCACGTAAAATCCATCCGCCAGCTCAATAAATCGCGTTCAAACCTGAATTGGGTTTGTGTGACGCCTTTCTGCACAAAATCGTATCCGCTGGAAACCCCAACTTTCCATTTGGGCGCGAGGTCTGTATTGAGCGAAACCATCAGTGAATTTCCAGAGATTTTCTTCTCGCGGTTATTGTTGGTGTAGGTGAGCTGGTAGGCAAAGGTCATGTCCCAAGGCAAATCGGCGTTGTAGAATCCCTTGAAATCGTCTTCCTCGTCGCTGTCTTCGTCGAATTGGCTTTGCCTGCGGTCGCTGAAATCTGTGGTGGTCCCGAACAAATCGTCGTCCCGGCCTCCGTTTCTGACACCTTGTTCATTTTTCTTTTTGTCTTTGCCTTTGTCGTAATCCTTGCTCGAGAGCGAATAATTGATGGTCATATTGGCGCTGGTCATCCTAAAAAGGCTGCCGCCATTGTCAATATTGAACTTGTTGTAGCGTTTGCCCGAATTGTCTATGGCATACGGGTCAAGCGTGAGTCCAAAATTGACATTCATTTTGTCCTTAAAAAGTAAGGTTCCGCCGCTGATTCGTAAAGCTTCCCATTTGAGGGAATCGCGAGAGAAAGCATAACCGGTCTGCAAATTCAGGTTTTGGATCAGTGTTACTTTTTTGGGTTCTACCTTGGTAGAGTCGCTGTCCCGTACCTTGGCCTCGAACTTATTAGAAAGCGTAAATCCTACACTGTGGTTATAGCTGTTGCTTGGCGAACCGTAAACGCTTTGCTCGAAACGGGTGTACTCGCGGACCATTTTTCCCGAGGCATCTGCGGCGTAGGTATCGTAGTACTGGTCAAAAGATGGTGCGTAGTTGTAACTCACATTGGGTTGCATCACGTGGCGGATGGCCTGTATTTTTTTGGTGTCACCGAATTTAAAGGTTCCGTAAACGGTGGTTCCGATTGCGGTCGAGAAATTGTAAGTACGAAAAGAATCAAATTTGTTGACCTCGGTAATCGTGTCAGATTTTGTAAGCGGATTGTACGCCTTGCGAATAGTTTTGAGCGTCCAGACTTCTTCGTAATTGACCGTTGGCGTGACGCTGAAATACTTGAATATTTTAAAATTCGTGCTCAGCGGGATGCGGTGCTGAAATCCCACTTTGGCATCCTTGAACATCTCTGATTTGAAGAACAACGAATCGGTGGTCTGGTATTCATTCTTAGCGTTGAGGCTGTATTGCAGGTTGATGTTGCGCAACGCCCCTTTTTTGATGCCATCCTTGGGAACAAACGGGAAAATCCGGTCAATGCTGAACTGCAACGTAGGCAAAGTCATCAAGATCGATTCGGTATTGGTATTTTGCCGGTGCGACATGGCGATAGAGAGATTGGCCTGCGGAACGGTATTGAAAGTTTTAGAATACGAAATTGACGAATTCATCTCATTGACCAATTGGGCGCTCGCATTGACTTGGTTAAGCGATGTCCTGAAAAACTTACTGCTTCCCATATTTACCGAGGCCTGGAAACGCGAACTGGGATTGGCCTTTGCGTCCTGGGTATGCGTCCATTGTATGTTATAAGTGTTTGATTTCACGTAACTCGGGAAACCGCGCTCACTTAGAATTTGATTTTCAAAACGTACCTGGGCCAATCCGGTGTAGCGGTACCTTTTGGCGTAATTGGATTCAAACCGCAAGGCGTAGCTACCATTGGTATAATAGTCGCCCAATAATGCCAGGTCGTAATTATCGCTGAGTGCAAAATAGTAGCCGCCATTCTGCAAAGAATAGCCGCGCTCGCGATTGTCGTTGAAAGTAGGGATGATTACACCCGACTGGCTTTTCTGGGTCATCGGGAAAAAAGCAAAAGGCAAGGCGAGTGGTGTGGGTACGTCGGCGATGACCATGTTTGTGAGTCCGGTCACGACTTTTTTTCCGGGTACATATTTTACTTTACTGGTCCTGAAATAATATTCTGGGTCATCAATGTCTTTAGAAGTTGTAAAGCGCGCACCTTTCATGAAATAGACAGAATCGTTGACGCGTTTGGCCACATCGGCCTTGAAGTAAAATTCGCCTTGGTCTGTACGCGAATTCCAGATGAGTGCCTTTTTGGTTTTGTAATTGAAACGGATCGAGTCGGGTTCTACAACATTGCTGCCTTGCTTGAAATTGGGTATTTGAGTGTAAGCTCCGGCAGAATCCTTGATGCGCCCGGCATAGACTTCATTTTTCTCATAGTTGAAAACGATGATGCCGGCTTTGAGTTCAATATCCTGGTAATAGAGTTCGGCCTTATCGTAAAGCGTGATCAATTTGGTCTTCTGGTCGAGTTTGGTGTATTTTTCGGCCTTATAGCGAATCTTGCTTTCAAGTATGGGCTTTTTTTTTGCTTTTACGGTATCGAGCTTGATGGTATCGGCAATTTGACCGAGATCAGAAATCTCGATTTTAGAACTATCAACAGGCTTATTTATGGGCGCGGAAACCGATTTGTTTTTTAATTCCTGTGAGTGCGTTTTTGCAGTTCCGATTGTTAGGAAAAATGCTGATAAAACGATATGAAATAAGTTTGTCCGCAAAGGTTTAAATACTATTTTTGTAAAAATATGGCTTACTTTTTGACGCGCCAAACTTACAGATAAATTTCCGTCAAAAATAAACATTTATCAAATTTAAAACCATCAGGTTTTCATTAAAATTAACTTATGAATAAACTGCGTAATATCAATATTTTACTTATTTTTTCACTCTTCTTTTTCGTTTTTTCCTCGCATGCGCAATCTGGTTCTAAATTTAAAGTCACTCTTGACGCCGGTCATGGAGGAAAGGATTTTGGCGCAATATATACTGGTCACATAGAAAAAAACATCGCGCTTGCCGTTACCCTTAAAACCGGCAAGATACTAGAAAGTACACCAGGTTTTGTGGTCAATTATACGCGTAAGACCGATGTTTTTATTGATTTGATTGAAAGGGCTAATATAGCCAACCGTGTAGATGCTAATATTTTCGTGTCTATCCACTGTAATGCCAACAAAAATACAGCCGCCGATGGTACCGAGACTTATGTGATGGGTATGACCAAAAATGCCTCGAGTCTCGCTGTTGCAAAAAGTGAAAACCAGGTGGTCACTTTAGAGAAAGACTACAAACAGAAGTATGAAGGCTTCGACCCAAGTAATCCAAGTACCATGATAGGCGTGACGCTGATGCAGGAAGAATACCTCGAGAATAGCATTGCATTGGCCAGTAAAGTAGAAGATGAGTTTGCCAAAATAGGCAAGAAAGTGCGCAGTGGTGGCGTAAAGCAAGCACCTTATATGGTTTTACACAAAGCGTATATGCCTAGAATTTTGATAGAAATGGGGTTCATTTCTAATCCGGTTGAAGGTGCTAAACTCGATTCTGAAGAAGGACAGGAAGAGATCGCGCAAGCCATCGCCGACGCGATCATCAGTTATAAAAAAGAATATTTTGGTAACGGTGGCGTGAATGAAGAGGTCATCAACAAGCCTTCAAAAAAAATGGTAGAACCAGTGATTACGCCTACAAAAGACGAGACCATCACCGAGAAGCCTGTGGAGAAAAAGCCAGGGACTAAGATAGAATTGAAAACCGATTATGCGTCGGGAGCCGTAATTTTCAAAGTACAAATTTCGGCCACAGGTAAAAGGCTCGAAACCATACCGAGTAACTTTAAAGGGCTTTCCAACGTTTCTGTTTCCAACGAAAACGGAACGCTTTACAAATATTTTTACGGGGAAACCTCAGATTATAATACCGCCAAACGCAATCTCGAGGAAGCGCGCTCTAAAGGTTTTCCGACGGCTTACATCGTTGCCTATAAGGATGGTAAAAAGGTTTCCTTACAGGAAGCGCTTAATAATTAAAGCCATTCCACATTTTTATCTTAATTTTGAAAAAAAAGTACTGCTTTGAAAATTACAAGAGAGATTAAAACCGCCATATTAGTTATTTCATCCATCTTATTGTTCATTTGGGGATATAGTTTTTTAAAAGGAAGGGATTTGTTCACCAATTACCGCACTTTTTATGTAGAATATGACAATGTAGAAGGCTTGACAACCTCGGCTCCGGTTACTATCAATGGTTTGGCAGTAGGAAAGGTGACAGACATAGCACTCGAACCTTCGGGGAAACTAATGGTAGAATTACAAGTCAAAAGTGACTTCCCGATTTCGGCCAGCAGTACGGTCGCCATCTACGAGCCGGGTTTGATTGGCGGAAAACAGATCATGATTACCCCAGACCTCAAAAACCCGCAACCGGCCGAATCCGGCAGTAAGTTACAAGGATCCAACATTCCCGGATTAACGGCGCTCGTAGGCGAAAAGCTCGCCCCACTGCAACAAAAACTTGATGCGGTGCTACTCAACGCCGACCGTTTGATTACGGGCGTGAACAATGTCCTCAATAAGGAAAGCCAGGCCAACCTGCAAAAAGCGATTGCCGAACTCAGCGTAACGATGCAGGAATTCCACAAAGCGTCGGGCAGCCTTAATGGCATCCTTGACAACAACAAAGGTAAAATCGATGGCATCATGACCAATTTCAATAAGGTGTCTGGAGATTTTGCCAAAATTTCCGATTCACTACAAAAAGCCGACTTGGGTAAAACAGCCAAGAACCTTCAGTTGACCCTGAATAAGGTAGACGGCATCATGAACGACCTCAATTCTGGCAAAGGTACAATGGGCAAGCTTCTCAAAGACGAGGAACTGTATAAAAACCTCGCCCAGACCTCAAAGGAACTCGAACTGTTATTGCAGGATGTAAGACTCAACCCCACGCGTTATGTTAACGTGTCACTATTCGGAAAGAAAAACAAGCCGTATGTTGCCCCGCCTGCGACGGCCGATGATCCAAACAAAAAATAAAGCTGCAGTATGGGCTATTTAGACAATTTACTATTCGCCATTTTGCTCATCGTAGGAGCAGGCTATTTTACCATCAACGTAAGGAAACTCATCAGAAACATCAAGCTCGGACAAGACGTTGATCGTTCTGATAATCCGGGTGCGCGGTGGTCTAATATGGCCATGATTGCGCTCGGACAGTCTAAAATGGTCAAACGCCCCATTGCGGGAATCCTGCATATTTTTGTGTATGTCGGGTTTGTTGTGATCAACATTGAAGTTTTGGAGATCATCATCGATGGACTTTTCGGGACCCATCGTGTTTTTGCGCCACTCGGTGTTTTGTATGACGTGTTGATTGGTTCGTTTGAAATCCTGGCTTTACTGGTTTTGGTAAGTGTAATTGTATTCCTGATCCGTAGAAATATTATCAAACTCAAAAGATTTATCCACTCCGATCTCAAAGGCTGGCCTAAAGGCGATGCCAATTACATCCTGTTTTTTGAGATTGTACTGATGACGTTTTTCCTGGTGATGAATGCCGCCGATTTTCACCTGCAAAATGTAGCCGGTGGTTTTGGGCATTACCACAAAGCCGGTGCGTTTCCCGTATCGCAGTTTATCGCACCTGTATTTGACGGCATGAACAACATGACCGTGATGATGATAGAACGCGCCATTTGGTGGTTGCATATCATTGGGATTTTGATTTTCCTCAATTACCTTTATTTTTCCAAGCACCTTCATATTTTACTGGCGTTCCCTAATACGTATTACGCCGATTTGCGTCCAAAAGGACAATTCGACAATCTCGCGTCGGTAACCAAGGAAGTCAAACTCATGATGGATCCCAATGCCGACCCGTTTGCGGCGGCTCCGGTGGATGACAGTGCAGTGCCGTCTAAATTCGGCGCGCAGGACGTGCAGGATTTGAACTGGGTACAACTCATGAACGCCTATACCTGTACCGAGTGTGGACGTTGCACTTCGTCCTGTCCCGCCAACATTACCGGTAAGAAACTCTCTCCGCGTAAAATCATGATGGACACCCGCGACCGCCTTGAAGAAGTGGGTCGCAACATCGACGCGAACAAAGGCGTTTTCATCCCAGACAACAAAACCTTACTAAACGATTATATCACACCAGAAGAATTGTGGGCTTGTACATCCTGCAACGCTTGTGTAGAAGAGTGTCCGGTCAATATCAGTCCGCTTTCAATCATCATGGATATGAGGAGGTATCTTGTGATGGAGCAGAGCGCGGCACCGATGTCGTTGAACGCGATGATGACCAACATCGAAAACAATGCAGCACCTTGGCAGTACAGCCAACAGGACCGATTGAACTGGAAAAACGAAAATTAATAACCCTAAAAATCCTCTTATATGTGAGCTTAAGAGTGTTTTTAATCAATTTGAAATCAAAAATTAATTAAAGACCAAACGATTATGAAAGCGGAAGAAATTGAAAAAAACTTACAGCCGGCTACCGAGAACGGGCAACACATCAGCCCGATATTGCCAAAAGGAATCAAGAACTACCTCATCGATATAGACGGTACAGTTTGCGATGACATTCCCAACGAAGAGCCAGAACGAATGCTCACTGCTGCAGTTTATCCCGATGCCTTAAAAACATTGAACAAATGGTATGACGAAGGCCACGTGATCTTCTTCTTTACGTCTAGAACCGAAGCGCACCGCGAATACACAGAAATCTGGCTCAAGCAACACGGATTCAAATACCACGGAATCGTATTCGGCAAACCACGCGGCGGCAATTACCATTGGATAGACAATCATTTGGTGAAAGCCACAAGATACCGTGGTCATTTCACCGATTTGATTGAGAAAGAGGTAACCATCGAAGTTTTCGATGACGGCAAACACGAATAGTAAACTTGCTGCTCGCAGCATGAAATAGAATATTATGTCAGAGAGTTTGATTGTGCCTACAATGGCAGAAATGTTAGCCCAAGGCAAGCAGCCCGAAGTGTTGTTCTGGGTAGGTTGCGCCGGTAGTTTCGACGACAGGGCCAAGAAAATCACCAAAGCATTCGTGCGGATACTCAATCGCGCAGGTGTCGATTTTGCTGTACTCGGAACCGAGGAAAGCTGCAGTGGCGACCCGGCGAAAAGGGCAGGGAATGAGTTCTTGTTCCAGATGCAAGCCATGATGAACATTGAAGTCTTGAATGCCTATGAAGCCAAAAAAATTGTCACGGCTTGCCCACATTGTTTCAATACGCTCAAAAACGAATATCCTGAACTTGGCGGAAAATACGAGGTGGTGCACCATACCGAATATCTCAAATCGCTATTGGATGCCGGAAGGCTCACTATCCAAGGCGGGCAGTTCAAAGGCAAACGCATCACGTTCCACGATCCGTGTTATTTGGGCCGAGCCAACAATATTTACGAAGCGCCAAGGGATTTGATCCAAAAGCTCGATGCCGAACTCGTTGAAATGAAACGCTCGCGTGCCAACGGTCTTTGCTGTGGTGCAGGTGGCGCACAGATGTTCAAGGATGCCGAACCAGGGAACAAGGAAGTCAACGTAGAACGTACAGAAGACGCGCTCGATACCCAGCCGCAAATCATCGCAGCCGGTTGCCCTTTTTGCAATACGATGATGACCGACGGCGTGAAGGTCAAGGAACGTGAATCTGACGTTAAAGTGATGGACATCGCAGAACTCATCGCCAACGCGCAGGATTTGTAATACTGTCGAACGTCAAAAGTCGAACGTCGAAAGGATGTCACTGCCGGCACAATCTCAACTGCTAATTATCAATTGTCAATTATCCATTATCAATTAAAATGTACGTTCCCTTCGAAAATATGCCGCCCGAATCCAGAATCTGGATTTACCAGTCCAACCGCAAATTCACCGACGATGAATTCAATGCAATAGCATCCGACGTGAAAACGTTTATCGATTCATGGGCAGCGCACGGCCGCGACCTCGAAGCCTCGTATTTGCTTAAATACAATCGTTTCATCATTCTTGCCGTAAACCAAGAGTCACAAGCGGCAACGGGCTGTTCTATCGATGCATCGGTGCAATTCATCCAGCAATTGGAGCAAAAATACAGTGTCGATTTACTCGATAAGATGAACGTCACTTATCGCCTCGGCGAACACATCGCACACAAACCGCTCATCGATTTCAAGAAAATGGCCAAGGAAAAAGCAGTTTCTGAGAAGACGATTGTTTTCAATAATCTGGTCAATACCATCGAGGAATTCGAGGAGAGCTGGGAAGTTCCCGCCGCAGAAAGCTGGCACAGCCGTTTCTTTTAAATCTAAAACTCCTTCATGAGACAGTCTTTTTTCAACCTATCACTGGGTAGCGCTTTATTTTTATTGGCAATAGGCTGTGCAACGAAAAAGCCAATGCCGGTTGTTAAAGCGCCCGAAAAATTGCCGGTAGCCGACGCCAAGCCGCTCGTAGACCCGTTGGCGCTAGAATTCGATTCTGATTTGGAGAAAAAATGGGTAGACAGTATTTACAGCACGCTTACTTTTGACGAACGCATCGGGCAGCTTTTTATGGTTTCGGCCTATTCTAACAAAGATTCGCTGCACGCCAAATCTATTGACAAACTGATCCAGGAAAACAAAGTAGGCGGGCTCATTTTTTTTCAGGGCGGTCCGGTTCGTCAGGCCAAGCTTACCAATCGTTTCCAATCCAAATCGAGGATCCCTTTGCTTATCGGGATAGACGCCGAGTGGGGTTTGGGCATGCGCCTGGATTCTACCTACCGCTATCCATGGAATATGACGCTTGGTGCCATCAAAGACAAAAGCCTGATTGAAAAAGTGGGCCGTCAAATGGGCGAACAAAGCAAAAGGATGGGCGTGCATTTTAATTTCGCTCCGGTTTTAGATATCAATACCAACCCAAAGAACCCGATTATCGGTTTCCGCTCTTTTGGTGAGACCAAGGAAAATGTGGCCGAAAGCGCGCTCGCACTTATGAAGGGCTACCAAAGTTACGGCTTGCTTTCTACCGGGAAACACTTTCCGGGGCACGGAGATACAGAAATAGACTCACATGCGGCCTTGCCCACAATTACTTTTAGTAAAGAGCGACTCAACGATGTAGAGTTTTATCCGTATAAGAAATTATTCGAGGCTGGATTGTCTTCGGTCATGGTCGCGCATTTGAATGTGCCGAGCCTGGAACCACGGGAGAATATCCCATCCTCGGTTTCATCCAACATCATCACCGGCGTACTCAAACAGGAATTGGGATTCAAGGGATTGATTTTCACCGATGCGCTCAATATGAAAGCGGCAGCCAATTTCAGGAAGCCTGGCGAGATTGACCTGGAGGCTTTTTTAGCAGGGAACGACATTTTGTTGTGCCCGGAGAATGTTCCGGTGGCACAGGAGAAAATTTGTCAGGCCATTCAGGATACTTTGATTACCGACGCGCGCATGGCTTATTCGGTAAAGAAAATCCTAAAGTACAAATATCGGGCAGGATTGACCAGCTTCAAGCCGATTGCAATTCCGAATTTGTACAATGACATCAATCCCACAAAAAACGACGCGCTGCAGTATGAATTGTACGAGAACGCCATTACGGTACTCAAAAACACTAACGATATTCTCCCGATTAAAAATCTGGAAGACAAAAAGATAGCCTATATTAAATTAGGTGATGATGTCAACACGCGATTTGTCGCCACACTTAAAAAATATGCCGAGGTCACCGAAGTGGTCGAGCCCGATATTTATTGCATCAACGAAAAACTCGCCGATTACAATCTCGTGATTGTAGGTTTTCACAAATCAGACAAAGCCTGGAAAAAATACGATTTTACCGCCGACGAATTGGCCTACCTGCAGGAAATTGCCAAAAGCAATACGGTTATTCTGGATGTCTTGACCAAACCTTATTCGTTGCTGCCCATTACTGACTTCACTGATATTGAAGGCGTGGTCATGTCGTACCAAAACAGCGATATTGCCCAAGAGGTTTCGGCCGAACTCATTTTTGGAGCAATCGGATCCAAAGGGATATTGCCCGTTTCTATAAACAATACGTTTATTGCCGGTGAAGGATTGCAAACCCAAAAACTCGACCGCCTTGGCTTTTCAGCACCCGAAAATGTGGGAATGAACCCTAACGTTTTGTCGAGAATTGACGCAATCGCCAACAACGCCATCAACAAAAAAATGACGCCCGGCATCCAGATTTTGGTGGCCAGGAAAGGGAAAGTGGTGTACCAGAAATCCTATGGTTACCATGATTATGAGAATAAGGTCAAGGTAGTGAATTCGGATATCTACGATATCGCTTCGATTACCAAAATCGCGGCCACATTGCCCAATGTGATGCAACAGTACGACCAGCAAAAAATCAACCTCACCACGACTTTAGGGACGATGCTCCCCATTTTTAACCAAACCGACAAACAAGACATCCAGCTCAAGGATTTGCTTTCACACTATGCCAGGTTGCAGGCGTGGATTCCGTTCTACAAGGCCACGGTCGACAGCATCACTAAAATGCCGCTCCCCAAATACTACAGCAAAACACAGAATGAGCGTTTTACCAGGCAAGTTACCGATTCTTTGTTCATTCGCAACGACTATCACGATACGATCATCAAGAAAATCATCGACAGCAAACTGTTGCCCAAGAAAGAGTACAAATACAGCGACTTTACATTCATCCTGCTCAAGGAATATCTTGAAAAGGCGACTGGTAAAACGCTTGATAACCTGGTACAGGAGCAGTTTTATCGTTCGATGGGGATGAACAACACCCTGTTCAATCCGCTGCAAAAGTTCAACAAGTATGTTATTTCGCCAACCGAAGTCGACAAATACTTCCGTCAACAAACCATCCAGGGTTATGTACACGATATGGCGGCGGCGATGGAAGGCGGTGTAGCGGGACACGCAGGTATTTTCTCAAACGCGATGGACGTGGCCAAGATCATGCAAATGTACCTGCAAAAAGGAATATACGGCGACCACCGCTATTTTTCAGAGAAGACTTTCGACGATTTCAACACCTGTCATTTCTGCGCAGAAGGCAATCGCCGAGGTCTTGGATTTGACAAGCCGCAGTTGCCCGGAACCGTCGGGCCGGTTTATTCGGGCGTTCCCATGGGCAGTTTTGGCCACACCGGATTTACGGGAACCATCGCGTGGGCCGATCCCGAAAACGAACTGGTATACGTATTTCTGTCCAATCGCACCTATCCTGATGCGACCACCAATACGTTATCCAAAGAAAATGTACGCGAGGACGTCCAAAAGGTGATTTACGAATCGATTGTAAAATAACACAGATTACACGAATTTCACAGAGGTAAGAACATATGAAATCTGTGGAATTCGTGTAATCTGTGTTTCATTTTCGAATTCATTTTTTAACTAAACATTCCGAAATCCCATCCCGATTTTAGCTAAATTCGTTCCTCTAAAACAACACTATGAAAATAGCAATCGTTTGTTACCCGACTTTCGGAGGAAGCGGTGTGGTGGCCACAGAGCTTGGGCTTGAGCTCGGGCGCCGCGGACACGAAATCCACTTCATCACTTACAGCCAACCAGTTCGTTTGGCGCTGCTCAACCCTAATGTACATTACCACGAAGTAAACGTTCCCGAATATCCGTTGTTTCACTACCAGCCATATGAACTGGCCTTATCGAGCAAACTCGTGGATATGGTCAAACTCTACAAGATTGAACTCTTGCACGTGCATTACGCCATCCCGCACGCTTACGCGGGTTATATGGCCAAACAAATGCTGCGGGAGGAAGGAATCGAGCTGCCCATGGTGACCACGTTGCACGGTACCGATATTACCCTTGTTGGGAACCACCCGTATTACAAACCCGCGGTGACTTTTAGTATCAACAAGTCGGATATCGTGACCTCGGTTTCCAAGAGTTTGCGCGACGAAACGCTCAAGTTGTTCAACATCACCAACGATATCGAGGTCATCCCGAATTTCATAGAGCTCAATAAAAACATTGTCGAAGCCAATATTCCGTGTCATCGTTCGGCGATTGCCGGGGAGAACGAGCGTGTCGTGACGCACATCAGCAATTTCAGAAGGGTAAAACGCATTCCCGATGTGATTAAGATATTTTACGAAATCCAGCAACAAATCCCTGCCAAACTCATGATGGTAGGCGACGGTCCCGAAAAGGAAAAAGCAGAACGTTTGTGCCAGGAACTCGGCATCCTTGACAAGGTGATTTTCTTTGGCAACAGCAACGAGATCGACAAGATTTTGAGTTATTCGGATTTGTTTCTATTGCCTTCGGAAACCGAGAGTTTTGGATTGGCGGCGCTCGAGGCGATGGCAAGCGGCGTGCCCGTAATCTCGAGTAATTCTGGTGGTTTGCCTGAGGTTAATTTTGACGGTATCTCTGGCTATCTAAGCGATGTGGGCGATGTGGAAGCGATGGCTGCCAATGCCATTAAAATATTATCGGATGATTTCGCGTTAAAGGAATTCAAAACCCAAGCTTTAGAAACCGCCAAACAGTTCGACATCCAAAACATCCTGCCGATGTATGAGGAATTGTACCTGCGCGCCATCAGTATTTATACAAAACCAATGGTATGAGAAAAATTCTCGTTGTTGCTTCGTTGTTAATTTTTGCTGCTTGTTCGTCAACCAAAAACACCGGTGAGAAAGCGCTGTATCAGGTACTGACCATGCAAAGTAACGGCGGGGCAAGCATTAGGTTCAATGAAATCCTGACCGAGGAAAAAGAGATCAAGATGCTGCAGTATGATGAGAACCTGCGCAAAAAGATCAACCCGCAGGATTTGACGCAGTCTAATTTTGTCATCATCAACCTTGGTGAAAAGAACACTGACGGCTATCTGATCAATGTAAAAAGTGTCGAAGAACTTCCCGATAAGATTGTTATCTCGGTAGAAGAAATAGCGCCCAAACAAGCCGATGCGCCCGAAGCCGACATTTATTTCTTTCCCTACACCATCATAAAAGTCAATTCTAAGAAACCCATAGTCATCAAATAAAAAATCCACCGCGAAGGTGGATTTTTGTTTTAGAAGCGGTACCGTGCGGCAAGCCCGATATCGGCACCGATGTTATTCTCGTAGTAAGAGTCGCTCCCGATTTCAGGTCTTACGTCAAAAGACAACTGCAAAGGGAATTTAAAATTGTACTCGATGCCAATGTCTCCGGCCACAAAGGCAAAGACGCCGTTGTCATCGTACGGTCCATAATAGTAAGGTCCGTTCCCGTTCCCGTTCCCGTTTCCGTTTCCGTTGCCCGGACCATAGTATTTGTTGCGGTAGTTGTGTTCGTAATACCCAACACCAGCTCCGGCACCAACATACCAATGAAAGCCATTTTCAATAGGAAATACCCATTGAAAAACGGCTGCGAATTTTACTGCATCTTCGCGCCCCGAGCTTTTCACACCCAAGTCAAATTCGAGTCTGTTGTTGGTAAAGATCCTGCGTTGGTAGGAGGCAGCGACTGCCGGCCCGTCATTATCGCCAAAGCGTACACCGATGGCATTTTTAGAAACCTGCTTGGAAGTTCTTTGTGCTTGTGCGCTAAAAGCGAATGCGCCCAATGCAAATAAGGTCAAAATGATTCTCTTCATGATTCGTGATTTTTGTTTCACCAAATGTAAGGGCTTATCATTTTGATATTTTTTGTAAAGATTGTAAGATTTCCACTAGCAATTTGATACTAAAATGAGTTGATGTGTTTGGTGATCATGGCAAAAACCATGGGCTGTTCGCTGAGGATGGTTTCCATCTCAAACAAATCTTCTTCGTCTTCGGTATAGTTCACATCGGCATAACGGTAAAGTTTCCAGCGCTTTCTGTTGTACTCGAGCGCCGTAAGATTCTCTACCCAATCACCCGAATTGAGGTAAGTAACCGAGCCATTCTTATTGGATTTGAGCTCAATTTTAGGCTCGTGGATGTGTCCGCAAATCACGTAGTCGTATTTTTTCTCGATAGCCAGATCGGTCGCCGTGGTTTCAAAATCGGCAATGTGCTTGACGGCTTTTTTAACGCTGGCCTTGATTTTCTTGGAGAAGGAGTACGGTTCTTTGCCCACTTGCACCAAACACCAATTAACAAATCGATTGAGCAAAATCAGATAGTCATAACCCAAGCCGCCAAGTTTGGCAATCCATTTAGAATGTTGCACCGATACATCGAACACGTCACCATGAAAAATCCACGCCTTTTTGTCGTCGAGTTCGAGCACTATTTTATCGACGATAGAAAAGTTCCCCATGTGCATGTCCGAGAATTTGCGCAACAGCTCATCATGGTTGCCCGTCACATAATAAATTTTCGTGCCTTTAGACGCCATATTCAATATCTTGCGCAGGACCTTTAAGTGGATTTGCGGAAAGTATGATTTCCTGAATTGCCAAATGTCTATGAAATCGCCGTTAAGAATCAGGATCTTTGGCTTAATCGACGACAGGTAGTTGAGCAATTCTTTGGCGTGGCAACCGAATGTCCCCAGGTGCACATCCGAAATTACGACGACTTCTATTTTTCTCTTTTTCATAAATTGAAGTTTTGCTAATTAAAGAAGCATTTGTGAATTGAATGCGATGGGAAGGTTAAGAAATTAGAGGAAAGGCCGCTACGCTGAAAGAGGAAAAAGCGCTGCGCTGAAAGAAGAAAGACTGCTACGCGGAATGAGGAAAACCTTGCAAATAATCTTTCAACGAAGTGATCTTTTCTCTTTCCTCTTTCCTCTATAAAACTTATATTTGTTCACCACGAACCAAAAACCACCCAATGGCAGGAAACTCTTACGGCACGCTTTTCAGGATTACGACTTTTGGCGAATCGCATGGAGAAGCCTTAGGTGGCGTGATTGACGGTTGTCCTGCGGGTATTGCACTGGATTTTAACGCAATTCAAAAGGAAATGCAGCGCCGCAAACCCGGACAGTCTGCCATAGTCTCACAGCGCAAGGAAGCCGATGAAGTGCAATTCCTCTCGGGGATTTTTGAAGGCAAAACCACCGGCACGCCCATTGGGTTCATCATCCCAAACACCAACCAGAAATCAGACGATTATTCGCATATCAAAGACAGCTACCGGCCCAGCCACGCCGATTACGTCTATGAGAAAAAATACGGGATCCGGGATTACCGCGGCGGCGGACGTTCGTCGGCGCGTGAAACGGCAAGTCGGGTAGTGGCAGGTGCGGTCGCGAAACAAGTTTTAAAAGACATTAAAATCAACGCTTTTGTGTCGTCGGTTGGAGAAATTTTTATAGACAAGCCTTACCAGGATCTGGATTTTTCTAAAATTGAAAGCAATTCGGTACGTTGCCCAGACGAAGCTACCGCTGAAAAGATGGAAGCCTATATCCGTGACATCCGCAAGCAAGGCGATACGGTTGGCGGAACAGTAACTTGCGTTATCCAGAATGTCCCTGTGGGATTGGGCGAACCGGTTTTCGATAAATTGCATGCCGAACTGGGAAAAGCGATGCTCTCCATCAACGCAGTCCACGGTTTTGAATACGGCAGTGGCTTTTGCGGTGCCAGGATGAAAGGCAGCGAGCACAACGATTTGTTCAATCCCGACGGCACGACGCAATCAAATTTGTCGGGCGGAATCCAGGGCGGGATTTCTAACGGAATGGATATTTATTTCCGTGTGGCTTTTAAGCCGGTGGCGACCATCATGCAAGCACAGCAGACGCTAGACGTACACGGCAATATGATAACAATGCAAGGTAAGGGAAGACACGATCCTTGCGTCGTACCACGTGCGGTGCCGATCGTAGAAGCCATGGCTGCGATGGTTTTGGCCGATTTTTACCTGATCAACAAAATATACTCTAAAGCCTAGCCCTGATGGAAGCGGCATCCTTTTGTTTGTTTCTTTAATAAACAAAAGATACAGCGGACAGCAGGTTTATGCTTCTAATAACTAAAATATACGCCGGCGACTTTTAGCCTTAGTACCTCAGAACCTTAGCACCTTTAACCAATGACTACACAGAAACCAACTTCTTTTTTATCGAACCTCACCACACAAATCCTGATCGCGATGGTTTTAGGGATCATCCTCGGGATTTTTGTACACAACAACTATAGCGCCGACGCCGCCAAGGAATTTAGCGGTTACATCAAGATGCTGGCCACGGTTTTCATCAGGCTGGTGCAGATGATTATCTCGCCGCTCGTGTTCACGACTTTGGTGGTTGGGATTGCCAAACTCGGCGATATTAAGGCCGTGGGGAGAATCGGAGGGAAGGCGCTGGGTTGGTTTTTTACGGCTTCGTTTGTTTCGTTGCTTATTGGGATGTTTTGGGTAAACCTCTTGCAGCCCGGAACCGGATTGAACCTGACCGATGTGGACTTGGCCACGGCGTCTGAAGTGACCGAGAAGACCAGCAATTTCTCGGCCCAGAATTTCATTGAGCACATTATCCCCAAAAGTATCGTGGATGCGATGGCAACCAATGAGATTTTACAGATTGTCATTTTCTCTATCTTCTTTGGACTCGCAGCCGCCTCGATTGGCGATCATGCCAAACCTGTTGTCAATGCTTTAGACAAGACTTCGCACATTGTACTGAAAATGGTAAACTACGTGATGAAGTTTGCACCTGTTGGCGTATTTGGCGCCATTGCGGGCGTTTTTGCGGTTCGGGATTTTACCGAGTTGTTGCTTACCTATGCTAAGTTTTTTGGGTCATTCCTCGTGGGAATCTCGTCACTTTGGGCAATCCTACTCGTGGTGGGTTACCTGTTGTTGGGTAAGACGATGTCTGTTTTATTGAAACGAATCGTGAGCCCGCTCATTATTGCCTTTGGTACCACCAGTAGCGAAGCTGTTTTCCCCAAACTCACCGAAGAGCTCGAGCGTTTTGGCGTGAAGGATAAGATCGTGTCGTTTATGTTGCCTTTGGGCTATTCTTTTAACCTGGATGGCAGCATGATGTACATGACTTTTGCGAGTATCTTTATCGCGCAGGCCTACGGAATCGATTTGAGTCTGGGTACCCAAATGACAATGCTTTTGGTTTTGATGCTCACCAGCAAAGGAATTGCCGGCGTTCCCAGGGCCAGTTTGGTCGTTGTTGCCGCAACTTGTGGGATGTTTAAAATTCCGATAGAAGGCATTGCTTTAATTCTTCCAATTGATCATTTCTGCGATATGTTCAGAAGCGCCACAAATGTTTTAGGTAATGCTTTGGCGACTTCGGTGGTTGGAAAATGGGAGAAAGAAGATTAAGTAATTTACCGTATTTGTTTATTATCTATTTAAAAAGAAATGGATAAAATAAATTGTTTTAATTACTTTTGAGAATATTAAACTTAATTTTATAAAAACTTTAAAATATAAAACATGAAAAAACTAATACTATTATCTGTTTTTCTATTGAGTATTAGTACTCAAGCACAAGTATTATTAAGTGAAGATGGTGCTACATTACTACCAGGAAATGTTGGTACAGATTTAACTGGCACAACACCAGGACAAGGCGATTGGTTGACTCGAATTTCAGCCGCTGGCACAGGAACGAACGCAGATTTCCAAATTGTTGATTATGATTTAGGATCCGTTTTCGGAAATGTGATTCAAATTACAGGATATGGTGGTGCTGCTGCTACGGTCGGAAGTCCTAGTAATTCTAGATTCATGTCGAAAGGAATTGCTACCGCTTGGCTCAATCGCGACTTCGGTAAAGATATTGCAGAGGTAGAATATAATTTTTATACAGGAACAGCTACTACCAGTTCTAATACCATGCGCGTAGTATTGTATGACAGTTCTCCCACAGTTGCAACGCCTACGCCTAAAATGCTAGCAGGTTTTATGATTACGATGAATCCATTATCTATTAGAGCCTTGGCATGGTATGATCCAACAACAGAAGGCGGAACTGGTGCTATCGGAAATTATTCTATTCCATTAGGTAGCAATGGAGCAGTTCCTCCAACTTTTAGTCAAATAACTTTGCAGCCTCAAACATGGTATACATTAGGATTTAGTTATAACAGTGCAACAGGGGAACTTAAATTTAAAGATGCTGGCGGTTTAATCACGCGAACTTCAATTCAAGGAGCTGCTTCCGGGACTAACGTAGATAATGTTCAAATTATTGGTTCAACAGGAGGAACTGATGCGCTTCCTAATACAGCTTCATCAATTGGTTTGTTTGACAATTTAGTTATTAGAGCTTCAGATACAGATACCTTATTGGGCGTTTCAACAATTGTTTCTAATGATTCTTCCTTTTTAGTTTATCCAAATCCAGCCAATAATACTGTTACAATTTCAAGCAAAGAAAATACTGCAATTACAACTATTACAATTACAGATATTCATGGTAGAATCGTGAAAACTAAAAACTATGATAATCTTAGTGATATTGAAATTAATGTTTCAGATTTAGAAAAAGGCATTTATATGATGACTATTATTTC
>ENA-UOWO01001155-UOWO01001155.1-activated-sludge-metagenome-genome-assembly--contig:-NODE-1155-length-36204-cov-16.626988_pt1 | contig 36204 bp, 33 predicted proteins | sample MGYA00238148_ERZ761564 | MGnify/ENA primary metagenome ERZ761564 (study PRJEB28885, sample SAMN05720194) | activated sludge metagenome | isolation source: Anaerobic digester | place: USA... | reverse complement strand
ACGGTGCAGGCGCCGCACTGGGCCATGCCGCAACCGAACTTGGTGCCGGTCAAGCCAACCACATCCCGCAACACCCACAACAGGGGCATGTCGTCAGGAACATCGACCACATGCTCCCGACCGTTGATATCGAGTTTCATCGCGATCACCTGGGTTGCGCCTGGGGAAGCTCGAGGCTACTCCTTTCCGTCTGCGGGGTGAACTTCGCCACCGTGTCGGTTCGATGACCTCCCGCCGGCAGTGAAGCGCGTGGAAAACTTGCGGCCCTGAGTCCGCCCAGACGCAACAATCCGGCAAATCCGGGATCCCGATCAGAGCTGGCCGTGTGCGCCGGGATGCTGCAACCGGACCACCGCATCATGGCAACGTTGTGCGAGCGCCTGGCGATCGCTGGGCTGCAGTTGGCTCGTTTCGATCAGGCTGCCGGCGCGCAGGCGGATACGTCCCGGACGCACGCGGAAACCCGATGCAGGCAACACCTGTCCGCTGCCATCGATCGCGACAGGGAGAATCGGCACACCCGATTCGATCGCAAGCTTGAACACGCCACCCTTGAACGGCCCGACGCGGCCATCCCGACTGCGCGTGCCTTCCGGAAATGCGCAAAGGCTATGACCCGACTCGAACAGCGCGGTCGCTTCATGCAGGCGTCGATTCGCCTCGCGCGCCGCCTGCCGCTCGATGAAGACCATGCCCATCGCGCGCGCGTAGGCACCGACGAAAGGCACCCGCGCGAGTTCCTGCTTGAGCACAAAACGCAACGGTACCGGTATCGCGCGAAACAGCACGCAGACGTCGATGATCGACTGGTGATTGGCAACGACGATACATGGCTTCGAAAAATCGATGCCCTCGAATCCCTCGAGCTCGAGCCGGACGCCCGCGCCGGTCAACAGGCCCGGCGCCCACCAGCGCGAAGCCATGCGCAAGGGCCAATGCCGCCTGCCACCACAGAGCAGCAGGACGATCAGCGCAAGGCAGATCAGCACCGCTGTCCAGAGCAGCGTGAACAGCAATTGCAGCACGTTCAGCACGCGCCAGCCGAATCCGCCGAGCAATCCCGGGCGGACCGAAGATGAAATTACCGACATCGAATTCCCCTGCAACAGGGCCACATGATAGTGGAGACATCCCGATGCATCCAATCCGCAGCCATTCTGTTGCCTCATCCCTCAGCGCACGGATGCTGCAACGCCTTATTCCCCTTCTCCCGCTCGCGGGAGAAGGTCCCCGAAGGGGAATGAGGGTGGCGCTCCTATGATTTCGCCCCCCCAAATGCGCCCAAGGCTTCCACACACAAAAGCCTCACCACTACCCTCCCCTTCTCCCGCTCGCGGGAGAAGGTCCCCGGAGGGGGATGAGGGTGCGCTCGAATACATTCGCCTCCAAATCCGGTTACTTCTTCAGCGCACCAAACCGCAACGCCGTTCTCCCCTTCTCCCGCTGGCGGGAGAAGGTCCCGAAGGGGGATGAGGGAGGCGCTCCAGCGATGCTGCTCAACCCGCTATTCCTCAAGCAGTACGTTGATCTCGTCCACAATCCTTCCGAGCGAATTTTCGGAATAACCGCGATGAGTGAAGGCGACAAGTCCTTGCTTGTCGACCATGACCATATGCGGATACCCAGTCACCCCGTACTGATCGGCAATGCTGCGGTCCGCGCGATCTTCCGTCATCGCCATCGTGAAGTCGCGCATGCGGCGCCGCATCGCGAGATAGTCCGAGCGCTCCTTGTCCGAGTTGATTGCCACAATCTGAATCCGTTCCTTCCCGCCCTTGCGCTGGACGCTCTCGAGTATGGGCAATTCCTTTAGGCACTGACCGCACCAGCTCGCCCAGAACGTCAGCACCACGACCTTGCCGCGATAGTCGCTGACACGCACTTCCTTCTTGTCCTTGTCGATGCCGAGCGCATCGGGCGGCGCCTTGCCGCGCTCGACTTGCGCGTGCGTCGGGAGAACCACAACGAGGCCAAGCAGGAAGACCCAGAGCAGATTGAACCGCATGCGATCACGCTCCAAGACATTCGGATAGCGGGAATAGTAAAATTCGCTCACATTTTCGTCCATTGTTCCATTCAGTCGAACGCCGGCGTCAGAAACAAGACTCCCAAGGACAAATTCGCAGTTACGCCAAAGACGAATCCAACAGGTAGCATGGTCATGGATCACTATCAAGATTTGACAAGCCTCGGACTGGACAAATCCTCTACTTCGGGCATTGCTCGGCGCGTCGATTGCAAGCGAATCGAGGCGTGCGCCGACCCTCCCTGACCTCCGCGGAAACGTCAACGAAGCGGCCCGTCTGCCAGCTCAGGAAAAGCGCCTGCGAATCCGCCGGCACCCCGTTGTCGTCGTCAAGGTTGAGAGCAAGGAAGCGACCACGACCGATCCTCTGCGCACTCTGCGATTCGTCCTGGCCTCGCACCAGGGTCATCGGTCGCAACCCTCCCGGATCGATCGAATCCCTCCTGGCGATGTGGTACCAAGGCGTGTGTTCGGTCTGGACCAGGCAGCTCTCGATCCGCGCCAGGTCCGGATAGGTCGCCTTGACCGCCTCGTCGGATATCCAGCCGAACGTCCAGTTCTGCGTATCGAGAAGGTAGATCTGGCAATTCGTTGCCGGCAGACGACTTTTCCCGATGCTGGCCAGCGCCGCCTCGACAAGCTCCTGCTGCTTGTGTGTTTCGTTCCGATAGCGGCGCGCCAGATTCTGATCGGAAAGCAACCACGGCACGACCAGCAATGCCGAGGCGAAAGCGATTCCGATTCGCGCCCCTTTCCAGCGTTCGAGAACCGGCATCAGGAATCCCGCGATCGCGATCAGGAAACCCGCGAGGCTGGCATAGAAGTAACGCGAGTTGACGACCAGATCCAGCACCGGACTCGCCTCCGAAATCCGCACGCTGAAATTCCCTAGCAACGGCCATTGCAGAAGTGCCGTGGTTGCACAGAGGGAGAGCCCTGCAAGAACGGCATTTTTCCGGCGAATGCTCCATGGCCGGGTCGTCGAAACCAGCAAGAGAACGACCACGACTGAAACACCGGCAAAAGCGGCTCCTTTTTTCCAGCCGCCCAGTCGTTGCCAGCAGGTCAGGAAATCGAATCCGCCCGTTGCCCAGTGACCCAGGCCATCGGCAAGCAGGTGCAGCGGTTGCTTGATCGAAAACAAGGACTCTGCACTAGGGTTCGGGAGCACGACGGACCGGACGAGGAAATACGCCGCGATCGGAACGCACAGGATCGCGCAAGCGCGAAAACGCGCTTGCCAGCCGATCTGTCGATCGGCGCACAGGCACAGCATCATCGAGGAGGCGAAGAAGGCGAGCGCGATTTCCTTCGAGAGCAGACTCGCGCTAAGCAAGGGCAGCGCGAGCCAAATCGCGCGCGAGCTTGCGGAACGCGAGAATTCCAGCACCTGGTGCAGGCCGAGGAACCCGAGCGGGAGCGCGAGCAGGTCGAAGCGATCGGACAGCCACAGGGTCGTTCCGAAACCGATCGGATGGCAGGCGAAGCAGGCCGCGACGAGGATTCCTGCCCATTGGCTCTCGCACAACTTGCTCGTGAATCGCCAAAGCGCAGCAGCTCCAACCAGGTGCAAGGCAAGGTTCACGAGATACTGTGCGGCCGCGTCTGTTCCGAGCGCCCTTTCGCTCAGCCACCAGAACAGCATGCCGAGCGGGCGGTAGTAGAGCCCGCCGGGGATATGGTTGTGCCAGAACGGCTCGAACGGGTTGTCGAGGAATCGGGCAATTGCGAGCATGCCGAAATCATCGAGCATGAAATACGCCGAAAACGCGGCGCGGAAAGCGAGCACGAGCGCAATCGCGACTGCTATCGCCGTGACCCGGAGCCACGGGTCGCGCGATCCAGCCACCGAATCCGCCTGCCTCGCTGCGGCATCGACATCACGCAGTAGCGTTTCCGGCATCACGCTCATGGCAGGCATTCGTCCGCCGAACGATTGCAGAGGAGTCCGGGGATGCGCGTTCCGGCAAGCACATCGGCCGTGATGTCGATGAAGCTGCCGTTCCGCCAACTCAGGAAACGGGCTCCGGGCATCCGTGAAAGATCGGGCCCGGGCGAGAGATTGAGGAACAGGAATCGGCCGCGCCCGATCTTCTGCGTGGCCTTGCTCTCGTCGGCGCCATGGATCGGACGCAACGGATAGAGATCGCGCACATCGAAGCGATCAACCACGGCAATGTGATACCAGGGCGTGTGCTCGGTCTGGATCAGGCATCGGGAAATCGGTTGCAGGTCGGGAACCACGGCCTTGATCGCCTCGTCCGAGATCCAGCCGAACATCCAGTTGTCGGTGTCGAGCAAATAAATCTGGCAGGAGCGGTCCGGAATCTCCAGTTGCCCGATCGAAGCCACCGCCGCCTCGACCATGGCGCGCTGTTCCAGCGTCGCATTCCGGTAGCTGCGGGCGAGATGCTGGGAGGCAAGCAACCAGGGCAGGACGAGTGCCACGAGCGCCACCGCCAGCAGCTTGCGCGACAGGTTGTTGGTCGAACACAACGGGGTCAGGATGCCGGCCAACGCGACCAGCAGGCCGGCCCATGCTGTGTAGAAATAGCGGGAATTGGTGACCAGGTTGATGACGCTGGTCGATTCGGCAACGCGCAAATCCTGGAATGCCAGCAACGGCCACTGCAGCACCGCGGTCGACAGGCACAACACCAGTCCGGCGAGCACGACCTGTTGTCGGCGGCTCGTCCATGGCTGGAACAGGGCCACGATTGCCAGTGCAGCGATCAAGGCGTATCCGACCAGCGCAGCGGCCGCTTTCCATCCGCCGAGCAGGGCCCAGAAACTTGCGTAGTTCAGCCAGCCGCCGAGCCAGATGCTGCCACCTTGGGCGAACTGCTCGAACTGGCGCGACAGCGACGACAGCCAGCCCGCTCCGTGGTTCGGCAAGGCCGCGCTGCGCATCAGCAAGTACAGCGCGAGGACGAACAGCAGGAGCGCGATCGCGCGGACCCGCACCTTCCAGCCGATGCCCTCGTCAGCGCGCATCCAGAGGGCCGCAGCCGCGGCGAAACCGGCCAGCGCGATTTCCTTCGACAGCAACCCCAGCCCGAACAGGCATAACGCTGCCGCCAGCGCACGCCAACCTGCGCTGCGCGAGAAATCGAGGGCGAAACCCAGACCCAGCAACGTGAACAGCAAGGCCAGCAGATCGAAACGATCCGACAACCACAGCGTCGTGCCGAGACCGATCGGGTGGCAGGCAAAACACGCGGCGGCGACAAACCCGGCCCAGCGGCTCTCGCACAGGCGTGTGGTCAGGCGCCACAACGCACCCGCGACGGCGATATGCAACAGCAGGTTCAATGCGTAGTGCGCGGCGGGCGTCGATCCGAACAGGCGCTCGCTCAGCCACCACAACAGCATGCCGAGCGGGCGGTAGTAGACGGCTCCGGGAATGTGCTCACCGAAGAACGGATCCAGCGGGCCATCGAGGAATCGGGCAATCGCGAGCATGCCGAAATCATCGAGCATGAAATAACCCGCGAACGCCGCGCGAAACGCCACGACCACGCCAAGGATGACGATCGATCCGGCAAGCCAGAGGCGCGCATCCGAACCGTGAGAAAGGCGATTGACCCGATCCGTCTGCATCATTGCGCCTGTCGTGTTTGCCGACTCTCTGCCGGACCGATCCAGCATACCCATCGCGGTGGAAGCGGTTTCCTGCGGCGAGGCGAACGCATCACCTGCCGTTGCATTCCATACATCGGGATCAGATCAGCTTGATCTCGCGCAAACGCTGCATCAGGTACTCATGCGAGGTGATCGATGTCGGGTAGCGGCTCGGATTGTCCGCGCTGATGCAGGATGGCAGCACGTCGAGCACGACATCGGGATTCGGGTGGAGGAAATATGGCACCGAGTAGCGTGGCTTGCGCGCATTCTCGTTTTGTGGATTGACCACGCGATGCGTCGTCGATGGATAGACGTGGTTGGTCAGCCGCTGCAGCATGTCGCCGATGTTGACGACGATCGCATCGCCTTCGGTCGTGATCGGCAGCCAGTCACCTTCGCGAGTCAACACCTCGAGGCCCTCGGCACTTGCACCGACCAGGAGGGTGATGAAGTTGATGTCCTCGTGGGCGCCGGCGCGCACGTTCGGGATGTCGGTTGCGGTGATCGGCGGATAGTGGATCGGGCGCAGGATCGAGTTGCCGAAATGGGTCTTGTCCTCGAAGAAATCCTCGGCCAGGTCGATGTGCAACGCGAGCGCGCGCAAGACGCGCGTGCCGAGCGCATCGAGTGCTTCGTAAAGCCCGTAGCCATGCTCGCGAAATCCGGCGATCTCGTCCGGCCAGACATTCGGTGCCATGACATCGGCATATTTCGAATCGCGCGGGATCTCGCGGCCGATATGCCAGAACTCCTTCAGGTCCGGATGCTTCGAATCCTTGGCCGTCTCGATGCCGAACGGCGTGTAGCCGCGCGCGCCACCGGTGCCGGGCTGGTGATACTTGCGCTTGACCTCGGCCGGCAGCGCGAAGAAGCGCTGGAAAACATCGTAGGCGGCGTCGATGCCGGCCTTCGGTATGCCGTGGCCACTGATGCAGCAGAAACCGAATTCACGATAGGCCGCGCCGAGCTCGGCGACAAAGGCATCGCGATCGTTGTCGTAGCGTCGGATATCGAGCGTGGGAACGTGTTTCATCGTCGTTTCCAGTTTCCCGACCGCGATCGGGAGGAATTGGGTGTCAGCAGGAACTGGCCTCAGGCCGGCACGCGGTTTCAGGCACGGCGTGCCCGCAATTCTTTCACAAGCGCTCAGGAAACGCGCGATTGCGCTTCACGGACCGCGTTGGCGAGCTCATCGACCAGGCGGGCAACGAGATCCGCATCGAACGCTTCGACGGTGACGCGAACCAGCGGCTCGGTGCCGGACGGGCGCAGGACGACACGCCCCAGCCCAGCCAGTTTCGCCTGCACGTCCGCGAGCACCTGCTGCACGCCCGCATCGGCCACCAGGGCTGCTCCGCCGCTGGCGCGAATATTGACCGTGGTCTGCGGAATCCTGCGCATGCCGTCCGCTGATTCGCCAAGGCTGCGACCGCTACGCGCGAGTGCTTCGAGGACCTGCAATGCGCTGACGATCGCGTCGCCCGTGGATACCCGGTCGAGGCAAAGGATGTGGCCCGAGGTTTCCCCGCCGAGCACGCCCTCGCGTTCGCGTAGCGCCTGCATGACGAAACGGTCGCCGACCCTGGTGCGCAGGAACGGGACGCCGAGCGCGTTCATCGCCTGCTCGAGTCCGAAGTTGCTCATCAGCGTGCCGACCAGCGGGCCGCGCAACCGCCCTTGTCCATGCCAGTCGACGGCGAGCACGTAGAGCAGCTCGTCGCCATCGATCACGCGTCCGCCCGCATCGACCATCTGCAGACGATCGCCATCACCATCGAAGGCGATGCCGAGATCCGCGCCCGTCTCGACCACGGTACGGCTCAACAAGCCGGGACTGGTCGAACCGCAGTCGCGATTGATGTTGAGGCCATCGGGACGGTTGCCGATCGCGGTGACCCTGGCGCCGAGTTCGCTGAACATCTTCGGCGCGATCTGGTAGGTCGCGCCGTGTGCACAATCGACAACGACATGCACGCCGTGCAGGTTGAACGAACGCGATACCGTCGACTTGCAGAATTCGAGATAGCGGGCCGAGGCGTCCTCGATGCGCATGGCCTTGCCGATGGCCTGCGATTCGACCGTGGAGAACGGCGCATCGATTTCGGCCTCGATCGCCAGTTCGACATCGTCATCGAGCTTTTCACCGACCGCGGAAAAAAACTTGATCCCGTTGTCCTGGTGCGGATTGTGCGAGGCGCTGATGACGATGCCGGCATCGGCGCGCATCGAACGCGTCAGGTAGGCCACGCCGGGCGTCGGCATCGGTCCAAGCAGGCGCACCTCGGCGCCAGCGGCGAGCAGGCCGGCTTCGAGCGCGGATTCGAACATGTAACCCGAGACACGCGTGTCCTTGCCGATCAGGACGACGGGTTTGTCGGTATCACGCCGCAGCACCACGCCCATCGCGCGGCCGAGCCTGAGCATGAATTCCGCCGTGATCGGCCATTGGCCGACCTGGCCGCGAATGCCGTCGGTTCCGAAGTAGCGCTTATGCACGGGAATCGGGAATCGGGTATGGGAAATGGAAATGCAGCGCCAGGGGGTTGGCGGGAACAGAACGCGCGATCCTCCGGAAACCCACTGCTTCCGGGCATCTGCTCAGCATCCCCTACTCCCTGCTCCCGACTCGGGGCACTTCAATCACCCATCTGCTTCTGGCGATGCTCCCAACGTTCCTGGGCATCAAGGCACAACGTCGCGATCGGCCGTGCATCGAGGCGATCAAGACCGATGTCCTCGTCGGTCTCCTCGCAGAAACCGTAACGGCCTTCCTCGATGCGCTTGAGCGCCTTGTCGATCTTCGAGATCAGCTTGCGATAGCGGTCGCGCGTGCGCAGCTCGAGCGAATTTTCGGTCTCGCGCGTCGCGCGTTCGGCTTCGTCGCCGACATCACGGACCTCGTCACGCAGGTTTTCGATGGTCTGCTTGGATTCCTCGACCAAGTCCTCGCGCCAGCGCTGCAGCTTGCGCCGGAAATACTCGAGGTGTCGCGGATTCATGTATTCCTCTTTCGCCGACGGCTTGTAGCCATTCGGCAGGTTGACCACGGCATTGGTCGGCAGCGCATAGCGGCCGTCCTGCATGGTCGCCTGGCTGTCCTTTGCCGAGGGAACAGCACGAGCCTTGTTCTTTGCACTTGCCTTCAGTGTTGCGGATGACGCGTTCGTTGTTTCAATCACGGATGAATGGGTGTTCTTCGAGGGAATGGGGGCGGGCGTGGTTGCCCGATGGGATGTCTTGCTTTCCTTGCGCGCAGCCGGCCGGACCGGCGCGGGTGCACTCTTGGCCGCTTTCTTCGCGGGTTTTGCCGGCGCAGTCTTGACCGGCTTGCCCGGCTTTACTGACTTGATCGCCTTGACTGGCGCCTTCGATTTCGTTGCAGCCACGGGCTTCTTCGCCGGGGCCGCAGGTTTCTTCGCCGCACCCTGCTTGCTGGCCTTCGCCACCGGCTTTGTCTTTGCTGGCGGTCTCGGCTTGGCGGTGGCCGCCTTGGCAGTCGGTTTGGCCTTTGTTTTTGCAGCGGGTTTTGCGCGTGCAACGACCTTGGCGGACTTGCTGCCAGCCTTGGATTTCGCGTTCGATTTCGCCATTTCAGTCCTTACCTTGTGACCCGGCGGCGGCGTGTTATAGCCTAAGTACCCGCCCCCGGCAACCGCAGACATCGCGCTTCAGCCGGCGCCCCAGTGCGATCAACGCTATCATCATCGTGTCACGTCTGATCCTCTCACTGCTGACATTCTACAAACGCTTCATCAGCCCGATGCTGGGCGCGCGCTGCCGCTTCCACCCGAGTTGCTCGGATTACGCACGGGTCGCGGTGGCACGTTTCGGTAGCGCGCGCGGAAGCTGGCTGGCCCTGAACCGGCTGTTGCGATGCCAACCGCTGTGCAAGGGAGGACTCGATCCGGTACCTGCACAGTTCAGCTGGCGACCGTTCCTTCGCGAAAGCACACACACTGGACACGACCATGAATGACTGGCTGATCACCAACGCGCATCTCGTCAACGAAGGCCGTCGGTTCGATGCCGATGTCCGCGTGCGCAACGGCCGGATCGAACGCATCGACGCGCAGATCGCAGCCGCGCCGAACGAACAGGTCTTCGACGCGGCCGGCCGCTGGCTGTTTCCGGGCATGATCGACGACCAGGTGCATTTCCGCGAACCGGGACTCGAGCACAAGGCGAATATCGAATCGGAGTCACGCGCCTGCGTCGCCGGCGGCATCACGAGCTTCATGGAGATGCCGAACACCAAGCCACCGGCTGTCAACCGGGAGGCGCTCGAAGCGAAGTACGAGCGCGGCAGGATTTCATCACGCGCGAATTACGCGTTCTATCTCGGCGCGACCAACGACAACCTCGAGGACATCCGCACGCTCGATCCGAAATCCGCGCCGGGCATCAAGGTGTTCATGGGCGCGTCGACCGGCAACATGCTCGTCGATAACCCTGCCACCCTCGATGCGATCTTCCGCGACGCGCCGACGCCGATCATCACGCATTGCGAAGACACGCCGATGATCAGCGCCAACGAGGCGAAGGCACGCGAGCGCTGGGGCGATGACATACCGGCTGCGCAGCACCCGCTGATCCGTTCGCGCGAAGCCTGCGTCAAGTCGACCGAACTGGCGATCGGCCTCGCCCGTCGACACGGCACCCGCCTGCATGTGCTGCATATCTCGACCGCGGACGAACTCGCGCTGTTTTCGCCGGGACCGATCAGCGGCAAGCGCATCACTGCCGAAACCTGCGTGCATTTCCTGCATTTCAGCGCCGAGGACTACGCGCGCCTCGGGCACCGGATCAAGTGCAATCCGGCCATCAAGATGGCGAGCGACCGCGCCGCGATCACGCAGGCACTGGCCGAGTGCCGCATCGACGTGCTTGCCACCGACCATGCACCACACCTGGCCGACGAGAAGGCGCATCCGTATACCAGCGCGCCATCCGGCCTGCCGCTGGTCCAGTATGCCCTGCAGGTCGCGCTGGAACGCGTGTTCGCCGGCGAACTCACGCTGGAGCGCCTCGTCGAATCGGTCACGCATGCGCCGGCAACCTTGTTCAACGTGCACGGGCGCGGCTATCTGCGCGAGGGCTATCACGCCGACCTGGTCCTGGTCGATCCCGATCGCCCGCATACGGTCGTACCGAGCGAAATCCTGTCGAAGTGTGGATGGTCGCCGTTCGAGGGCGAAACCTTCCGCTCGAGCATCGCTGCGACCTTTGTCAACGGCCAGCTTGCGTGGAACGACGGCAAGCTCGACGACAGCGTGCGCGGCCAGCGCCTCGCGTTCGATCGCTGATCGCGATGCGCAGATGGCTGTTCGCGGCGCTTGTCGCCCTGCCCGCGTTCGCAGGCGCCGGATCTCCCGACGATGGAGTGATCTTCCCGCACAGCACCGTGCAGGGATCGATGCTGATCGGCAAGGTTCCACCCGGCAGCAAGGTCGACTATGCCGGTCGCCGCTTGCGCGTGACCGCTTACGGAACGGTTGCATTCGGCGTCGGTCGCGAAGAACAAGGACCGTTGGCAGTCAAGATCGAACGACCCGACGGCAGCAAGGTCAACGCGGAAATTTCCGTCACGCCGCGCGACTGGCCGATCGAACACGTCAACGGCGTGCCGCCGAAGACCGTCGATCCACCGCCCGAAATTGCCGAGCGCATCCGCCGCGAGCAGGCCGCGGTTGCCGCTGCACGTGAACGCGATGACGACCGCAGCGACTTCACCGAGGCGTTCATCCGGCCGCTCGCGGGACGCATCAGCGGGCGCTTCGGCAACCAGCGCGTGTACGACGGCAAGGCCGGCTCGGCGCATTCCGGCATGGACATCGCGGCGCCGAGCGGAACGCCGGTCAAGGCGCCTGCCAGCGGCATCGTGAGCTTCGCCGCGATCGATCTGTACCTGACCGGAGGTACCCTCGTCATCGACCACGGCTTCGGCTTCAGCAGCAACTTCCTGCATCTGTCGCGCATCGACGTGGCAGTCGGCGACCGCGTCGAACAAGGCCAGGTCGTCGCGGCGGTCGGTGCCAGCGGTCGCGCCAACGGGCCGCATCTGCACTGGGGCATGAACTGGTTCGACGTGCGCATCGATCCGCAACTGGTGCTCGACGCAGCACGCTGAAGCGAGCGATCACTGCCGGTGCGCGGGTTTCCAGCGCAGGAATGGACGCTCGACAAGACGATGCGACAACTGCGCGACCAGCACGCTGGCTGGAAGCACGGCGCCGAGCAGAGCCCAGAAACGCATCGCCTGCGACCACGCCTCGGGCAGCAGCGGAAGCACCACAAGCACGATCGGCATGTGCCACAGATAGACACCGAAGCTGATATCGCCGAGATGGCGCATCGCGCGATTCGCGAACAGCCATCGTGCCGGCGTCGCGTTCCAGGCCGAAGCGAGCAGCACAGGCACGAGGCAGGCCGAGAACAGGCCGTGCCACACATACAGCAGAGGATGGCCGGCCCAGTACCGGTCGGCAACCGCGATCAGGCTCGCGGCGACACCGATCATTCCGGCCACGCCCGCGGCGAACCACAGGCCGGGGCGCTGCGGACGCCAGCCACGCAGTCCGGCACTGACGAATGCGGCGCCGGCCAGCATGCCGATGACGAACTGGTCGATGCGCCCCGGCAGGCGCTCGACGACGATCACCTGGGTCGAGACCGGTTCGTCGGCGAACGCGACATGCATGAGGATGCGATAGGTGATGCTGACGGCGATCGCGGCAAGCAGCAGCCACGGCCAGCGTCGTCGATCGATCAGCGGCGCGAGGAAAGGCAGCAGCAGATAGAAAGTGAATTCGATCGGCAAGGTGAACCAGACACCGACCAGGGGCGCGACCCAGGTCCAGCCGGTGTAGAACCAGAGGAACACATGCGCGATCAGCTCGTGCGCGTTCAACATGCGTCCGTAGCCGAACAGCGCCGCCACCAGCAACAGAACGGCAAGCTGGAACAGATAGGCCGGATAGATGCGCAGGACCCGTCGCAGCAGGTAGCGGCCGGTATCCGGTCGTGCCGCCGACGCGTAACGCCATTGCGCATACGGCAGGATCAGCAGGAAGGCCGACAGGCAGAAGAACAGGTCCACACCCGCCCAACCGGTCGACAACAAGGCGCTGCCGCGCAGGAACTCGATGCCTGGCACGCGCAACGCAGGTCCTCCGCTCATCGCCCAGACGTGATAGAGCAGAACCCACAGTGCCGCGAAACCGCGCAGCCCGGTCAACGCCGGCAGTTCGGGCAGGCGCTCGTTGCCAGGCTGCGCGACGCGCTCGCTCATGCGTCGGCGCGCTCCAGTGCCGAAACCGAGCGGATCAATCGAGGCGCCAGGTAGCAATGCGACCCGCAGGCCATGAGTCCGGCTTCGGCGAAGCGTTCGCGATACCACGAGGGTGCGCGCGCGATGAAACCCTTGATGTCGCCGTCGACCGGGTCTTTCGACGTGAACAGTTCGATGAAGGCCAGCCCTTCCAGCAGTTCGGCAAAACCCGAAAGTCCCTTGCGCAGTTCCGCAGCCGGCAGGTAATGAACGACGTCGGAGCAGACGATCAGATCGAATCGCCGATCGAACCGCTGTTCGGCGAGATCGGCAAATTGCGCGAGACGCAGGTTGCGCGAGCGTCCGAAACGGCGGATTGCATACTCGCTCGAATCGAGGCCCAGGTAGTCGATACGCGGGCGAAGCTTGAGCAAAGGCGAGCGCCAGACGCCTTCGCCACAGCCGATATCGAGCACGCTGGTGATCGCACGACCGAGGTAGTACTCGGCCAGACCGACCACCATGCCGACCTTGCGCGTCGTCTCGCCACGCGCCCTGACCCGATGCTCGGGATGCCGGTACCAGCGGTCGAAATAGGCGCGGTCATATTCTTTAGCGTTCATGCGGCGAACCGGAAATCGGAATCCCGATGGTACAGAGCAAGCCGCGACAGGCGAAGCCGACCAGGCGCTTTCCGCGCACCCAGTGGCCTCTGCAGAGGCGAACTCAGTCGGGCTGCTGCTGCGGGACGCATCCGGCCCGGGACTGTTCAGCCCCGGCTGCCTGCGGCTTGGCGCGGCTGGACAGAGCGGAACATCCGATTGTGCACTTGCACATGGACGCCATCCGCTCAAGACTAGGCGGATTCGCCATCGAGAATGGGCCCATATCAATGCTGTATCACCTGCACGAACTGAATCGCTCGCTGATGAATCCGCTCGTCGGCTGGTCTGGTGCTGCAGCGCAACTACTCACGGCCAAGGAAAACTGGCTGTCCCATTTTCCTGGCGTACAGCGCCTGGCGGCGGGCTACGAACTGGCCTATCGGCTGGGCAAGGACTACGAAAAACCGCCGTTTGCGATTCCCTCGATCATCGCCCACGGTCACGAAACCCCGATTTCCGAAAAAATCTCGATCGCCAGGCCGTTCTGCAACCTGATCCGTTTCAAGCGTTTCAGCGACGATGTCGAAACCCTCGGCGAACTCAAGAAGGATCCGACCGTCCTCGTCGTCGCCCCGCTTTCCGGTCATCACTCGACCCTGTTGCGCGATACCGTCAAGTCGCTGCTGCAGGATCACAAGGTCTACCTGACCGACTGGATCGACGCACGCATGGTGCCGCTCGACCAGGGTGATTTCGATCTCGATGACTACGTCGCCTACATCCAGGAATTCATACGCCATATCGGCGCCGAGCGTCTCCACGTGATCTCGGTTTGCCAGCCCACGGTGCCGGTACTCGCAGCGATTTCGCTGATGGCCTCGAATGGCGAGAAGACCCCGCTGACAATGACCATGATGGGTGGCCCGATCGATCCCCGGCGCAGCCCGACCAAGGTCAACGATCTCGCCACGACACAACCCCTGTCGTGGTTCGAGAACAACGTCATCCATACCGTGCCATCAAGCTTTCCGGGTGCCGGCCGCAAGGTCTATCCAGGCTTCCTGCAGCACGCCGGATTCGTCGCGATGAATCCGAGCCGGCACATGAGTTCGCACTGGGACTTCTATGAAGACCTGCGTCGCGGCGACCTCGAGGATGCCGAAGCGCATCGCAAGTTCTACAACGAGTACAACGCCGTGCTCGACATGCCGGCACCGTTCTATCTCGACACGATCAGCACGATCTTCCAGCAGCACCTGCTGCCACGCGGCTTGTGGGACGTCGCTGGCCAACGCGTGCGGCCTGGCGACATCCGCGACACCGCGCTGCTGACGATCGAGGGTGAGCTCGACGACATCTCGGGTCGTGGCCAGACCGAGGCGGCGCACGAACTCTGTTCGGGCATTCCTGCGTCACACAAGCGCAACCTGCTGGTCAAGGATGCCGGTCACTACGGCATCTTCAGCGGTCGCCGCTGGCGCGAGAAGATCTATCCGCAGTTGCGCGATTTCATCGCCGGCCATGCCACTTTCCCGGCGGCGAAGGCGGTCGCGACTCGACGGCGCCGCAGCGCCTGATCGAAACACCGGACGGGGCCGACCGTGCCCGGGCAGCTGCAACGGCGGGTGTCGCCGGCAATCGACGTGGCGACACGAAGTCGACGCGCGCAGATCGAATCGCCGGGAAATCGTCTTTCGAACTTCCTGCAATACGGCTAGGCTAGGCGTCGGGTCGCCGGACCATGCAGGGGGCATGCGGCGCACCGTTTCGACCGGTTCTTCCTTCCATTCCGTCCGACGTCGGGGATTGCCATGTCCAGCGTGTTTCGTTGCGTGCCGAAAGTCCGTCTGCTTGCCGCCTCGCTGATTCTCGGTCTACCCGTGTATGGACACGCACAGGAAGCCGAAGACGTCGAACGCAAAGGGTCATCGGTACTCGACGTCGTCACCGTGACGGCCGAACGACGCGAGGAAGCCGAGAAGGATGTACCGGTCTCGATCACGACGGTGTCCGATGAGAAGCTCGATGTCATCGCCTCCGGCGGCAGCGACATCCGCTTCCTTTCCTCACGTCTGCCGAGCCTCAATATCGAATCGTCGTTCGGACGTGCATTTCCGCGCTTCTACATCCGCGGGCTCGGCAACACCGACTTCGACCTCAATGCATCGCAGCCGGTATCCCTAATCTACGACGAGGTGGTCCAGGAGAGTCCGCTGCTCAAGGGTTTCCCGGTGTTCGATCTCGATCGCATCGAGATGCTGCGCGGACCGCAAGGCACCTTGTTCGGACGCAATACACCGGCCGGCGTGATCAAGTTCGAGTCGGTCAAGCCCAGCCAGGAGACCAGCGGCTATGCGCGCCTGGGCTATGGCAGCTACGGCACGACCACGTTTGAAGGCGCGATCGGCGGAGCCCTCGGCCCTGCCTGGTCGGCGCGCGTCTCGGGGCTGTACCAGCATCGCGATGACTGGGTGGACAACACCTACACGGGCGAGAACAACGCGCTCGAGGGTTACGACGAATCGGCTATCCGTGCGCAATTCCTGTACGACCCCGGCGAGAATTTCGACGCGCTGTTCAATGTGCATGCGCGTCGACTCGATGGCAGCGCACGCCTTTTCCGCGCCAACATCATCAAGCCCGGCAGCAACGATCTGGTCGATGATTTCGAACGCGACGAGATCGCGATCGATGGACGCAATTCCTCGCATCTCGATACCGAAGGTGCCAGCGCCCGGCTGCGTTGGGATTTCGGCAGCATGAGCCTGTTTTCGGTGACCGGTTACGAGAGCGCCGAATCGTTCAACCAGGGCGATATCGACGGCGGCTTCGGTGCCTCGTATGCCCCGCCATTCGGCCCTGGCTTCATTCCGTTCTCGTCGGAATCCGCTGATGGCCTGCCCGATCACAGCCAGTGGTCGCAGGAACTGCGCCTCGCCTCGAACGACTGGGGCCGTTTCGACTGGCAGGGCGGGCTCTATCTGTATCGCGAGAAGATCACGATCGACAGCTTCAGTTACGACACGCTGGCCGGCAGCATCGAGAACGGCTACGCGCAGCAGAAGCAGGACAACAAGGCCTGGGCCGCATTCGTCTCGGGCGACTACGAGGCCAGCGATCAGCTGACCTTGAAAGGTGGCTTGCGCTACACCCGCGACAACAAGGATTTCGAGGTCTCGCGGTACGTTTCGCCGATCGGCGGCGATCCGCTCGGTCCCTTGACCGTCAGCCCGAGCGCCAGCGACCTCAGTGGCGATTTCAGTGCGACCTACGCAATCAGCGAGCAGACCAATGTCTATGGGCGTGTCGCCAAGGGCTTCCGCGCACCGAGCATCCAGGGCCGCGTGCTGTTCGGCGATACGATCTCGGTTGCCGATTCGGAAAAGGTTTACTCCTACGAAGCCGGCATCAAGTCGGATCTGCTCGATCGGCGTGCCCGCCTCGGCTTCTCGGTCTTCCACTACACGGTCAAGGACCAGCAGCTGACCGCGGTCGGCGGCGCGGCCAACTTCAACCAGCTCGTCAACGCCGACAAGTCGGTCGGCAATGGTTTCGAGCTTGATCTGGAAGCCTATCTGACCGAGCACCTGCTGGTTACGCTCGGCGGCAGCTACAACCGCACCGAGATCAAGGATCCGAACCTGTTCATCGCGCCTTGCGGCGGTGGATGCACCGTGCTCGATCCGGCCGGCGGTGGTGACGGCCTCGTGTCGATCAACGGCAATTCGCTGCCGCAGGCACCGCGCTGGATCGGCAACATCACGGCGCGCTATGGCGTGCCGGTGGGAGATGGCGAGTTCTTCGTCTATACCGACTGGGCCTATCGCAGCAAGGTCAACTTCTTCCTCTATGAATCGACAGAATTCACCGGAAAACCGCTGCTCGAAGGGGGTCTGCGGATCGGCTATCTGTGGCGCGACGGACGCTACGAAGCGGCCCTCTATGGCCGCAACATCACCGATCGCAAGGCCATCGTCGGCGGCATCGATTTCAACAACCTGACCGGATTCGTCAACGAGCCGCGCATCATCGGTGCCGAGTTCACGGCGCGCTACTGAGCTGGTTCGGCGAACTGCGCGGCGCTATCCAGGCCTGCCCGCGCGCGCGGATCGGGTGTCTGACATCGAACGGAGCACGCCATGAATCCGATCGCTCGCATGTGCTGGTTTTCCAGTGGCGACATCAACGGCTTCTTCGGTCTCGTCGTCGACAACCTCTCGGTGCTGGCCTTTCTCGCGACGGCGCTGATCGTGATCTTCGGCTTTCCAGCGGAGATCATCTTCACCCGGATGTTCCCCGGCACCGCCCTGGGCGCACTGGTCGGCAACCTGGCCTATGCGCGCATGGCCCGCACGCTGGCCCGTCGCGAAGGCCGCAGCACGGTCACCGCGATGCCGCTCGGGATCGATGCACCGACAAGTATCGGCATGGCCTTGCTCGTGCTCGGCCCGGCTTTCCTCAGCTACCAGCAAGCCGGTTTCGACAGGAATGTCGCGGCAACGATGACCTGGCAGCTCGGCATGGCTTCGCTGGTTGTCATGGGACTGCTCAAGTTCGTGCTCTCGTTCTTCGGGGCCCATGTGCAGCGGCACGTGCCGCGTGCAGGCCTGCTCGGATCGATCGCCGGCATCGCCCTGATGCTGATCGGTTTCCTTCCACTGATCGAGATCCTGCGCATGCCTGTGGTCGGACTGACCGGGCTCGGCATCGTGTTGTACGCGCTGATCGGCAAGGGGCGCTTGCCGTTCGGCATGCCCGGCGTGCTCGTCGCTTTCCTGGTTTCCGCCGCGCTCTACTACGGCTTCGGTCCGATGGGCTGGCTGGGCAGCGGCTACCACGCGCCGGATGCGTGGCAATTCCGCTTCGCCCTGCCCTGGCCGAACGGTGGTTTCATCGACGGCCTGCCGCTGACCGTTCCCTATCTTTCGCTGCTGCTTCCGTTCGGCCTGCTCATGGTCGTCGGTGGCATCAACGTCGCCGAAAGCGCACGCGCTGCAGGAGATGACTATTCGACCCGCGACATCCTGCTTGTCGAATCGCTATCCACCCTGATCGCGGGTGCCTGCGGCGGCGTCGCGCAAACCACGCCCTATATCGGCCAGCCCGCCTACAAGGCGATGGGAGCCGGCATAGGCTACGTGGTCCTGACCGGACTGTTCATCGGCCTGGGCGGCGTCTTCGGCTATCTTTCGAATACGGTCGAACTGTTACCGCTGGCCGTGCTTGCGCCGATCCTCGTCTTCATCGCGATCGGCATCACCAGCCAGGCCTTCGAGGCGACGCCCCGTCGATATTCCGCCGCAGTCGTGATCGCATTCTTCCCGGCGATCGCGCGTCTCGTCGCCATCAAGCTCAGCGATCCCGCGATCGTCGATCCGGCACATTTCGCGGCGCTGCATGCGGCGACGGATCACGGCATTTCAGAGGTCGCGACGATCGTCGTGCTCGGCAACGGCTTCATCATCACCTCGATGGTCTGGGCCAGCTTCGTCGTTGCGCTGGTCGATTCGCGGCCGCGTCGCGCGGCGTCGATCCTGCTGATCGGCGCGACACTGAGCGCATTCGGCCTGATCCACTCGGTGCATCCCGCGGGCAGCATCTACCTGCCCTGGCAGCTCGATGCGATCGAACGTTCGATCGCCGTGCAGTTCAGCGCCGCCTATGTCGTGCTGGCGGCGCTGATCTTCCTGCTGTCATTGCAACCCGGGACTGCGAAGAAAATCGATCCGGGCGATTGATCCTCAAGCCGCCTTGACCAGCAGATGCTTGGCCAGTTGCCCATGCAGGTGGCCGATGCCGCGCGCGATATGCAGCATCGCGAACAGCAGGAGCACGCCTCCGACGAACACCAGCGGCATCGCCCAGACCGGCGCTGACCACAGCACTTCCGAGCCATCCCTCATGACGATGCCGTCACCGTAACCGAACACATGCAGGAACGGCGCGACGATGAAGCCCAGCGCGAGTGCCATTCCCACCGTGACGATACAGAAATAGAGGATGCCGAGCGGCAGCATCAGGACCATGTAGAACAGCGTGCTCCAGCTGCGCGGATCGGTAAACATCGCGCCTATGCGCTGCCAGATCGACTTCTCGCGATCGACATACAGGGGCCGGCGTGGCATGCGCACGCCCAGCATGGCCTCGACGATCTTGCCCTCGACAAAGGACAGGGCACGCACGGTCGCGAAGAACAGCACGATGAACGGGATGCCGATGATCAGGATCGCGAAACCGGCGGAGAGGCTGAGCCCGGTGACGACCCAGGTGAAGTAGAAGATGCCGGTTGCCATTGCCAGCACCATGTAGAACATCGCCGCGTAGGCGCGCGGGTCGACCGCGACACCGAAGAACTTCGCGATGAACGATTTCTCTGCGACCGGACGCACGCGACGTGGCCGCAGCGCCTGCTCGACTTCGCCCTCCTTGACCCGATAGATCTCGGCGACTTCGTCGGGAGCGCCGTAGCTGGTCGCGACCTTGGCAAGGACCGCCGCCTCATCGAGTTGCGGGTGCTCGGCGAGTTCGGCACGCAGGTGCTCCTCGGCGTCATACAGGGCATCCTGGATCATTGCCGGATCAGCGCCGTGCAATTCGGATCGGAGCTGGTCGAGGTACTCGCGGATGGTTTTTGCAATCGGATGATTCATGATTTCGCCCCTTGCGAAGTGTTGCCATCAAGCACGCTGTCGACGAAATCCCGTGTCGTCGCCCACGATGCGATCCATTGATCGAGTACTTCGCGCCCGAGCGCGGTAATCCGGTAGTAGCGACGCGGCGGCCCGGCGATGGAGGGTTCGACCTCGCTGTCGAGCAGCCCCGATGCGCTGAGATTGCGCAATACCGGATAGAGCGCACTCTGCTTGCCGGCAAGCACACCCTCGCCGCCATCGGCCAGGCGTTTTGCGATCAGGTAGCCATACATGGGCTCGTCGGCACCGGCCAGGACGGCCAGCAACACTAGCGATACCGAGCCTGCGGACAGTTCTTTCTGGAATTTCTTCAGGTGGCTTTCGAGTTCGGTCATGGTGGCTGCCATTCATCACGTCATAGCGTTGAATGGATCATATTATTGACTTCGTACTAGTGTATGAGCCAGAAGTCATGTGCCCGCGCGATGCCTGCACCCGCTAGTCTTGCGCGTCCCTCTTCGCCTGGAGAACAGCCGTGCAGAACCCCTCCGAATCGCGCGTGCCTGCCTGCGCGTCGTCGTGCAGTCCGCCCGGCCATGCGCGTGTTGCGCTGGCGGTCCTGTTCTGCCTGTTCTGCCTGTTCTTCCCCGTGATCGCCGGGGCCGCTGATGCACCGGCGAAAAAGCCGACCATGCAACAGGTGATCGATGCCTCGAAACCGTCCGACTGGCGCTCACCGGCACCGGCCGACACGCTGTACATGGAACTTCCAGGCGGGCGCGTGGTGATCGAACTGGCCGTCGCGTTTGCACCCCTGCATGCCGCGAACATACGCACCCTGGTCAGGCAGAAGTACTTCGATGGCCTTGCCGTGCTTCGCGTGCAGGACAACTTCGTGACCCAATGGGGCGATCCGAACGGCGAGGACGCGAGCAAGGCGCATCCATTCGGAGAGGCCAGGCAAAGCCTGCCTGCCGAGTTCAGCCGCGCTTCGGCGGGCCTTGAGTTCACGCCGCTGGCGGACGGCGATGTCTATGCGCCCGAGGTCGGCTTCTCCAACGGATTTCCGGCGGCACGCGACCCGAAATCGGGCCAGGCCTGGCTCGCGCATTGCTACGGCATGGTCGGCGCGGGGCGCGGCAACGAGGCCGAATCGGGCAGTGGCGCCGAACTCTATGTCGTGATCGGCCATGCGCCGCGCCAGCTCGATCGCAACATCGCCACGGTCGGACGTGTGATCAAGGGCATCGAGTTGCTTGCGGCCCTGCCGCGCGGTACCGGGGCGGCGGGCTTCTACGAGAAACCCGAGCAGATGCTGCCGATCCGCTCGGTCCGGCTTGCCGCCGACGTTCCTGCCGCCGAGCGCAGCGCGCTGGAGATCCTGCGCACGGGCACCGCGACCTTCGCGGCACTGGTCGAATCACGCCGCAACCGCAGCGACGACTGGTATCTCGCTCCGGCCGGCAAGATCGACCTGTGCAATGTTCCGCTACCGGTGCGCGAGCAGCCGAAATGATCCGGCAGGAGTCCGTGCGCCGGCGTTCCGATGCGCGGATCTGGCGGACTGCCCTTCAGTGATGATGGCCGCCCGCGCCGTGCACGTGACCGTGCCGGATTTCCTCGTCGCTCGCTGCACGCACCTCGGTGACCTCGACCGCGAAGTGCAGGGTTTCGCCGGCGAGCGGATGATTGCCGTCGACAGTCACTTCGTCGCCTTCGATATCGGTGACGATTACGGCGATCGGGCCCTGCCCGGTCTGCGCCTGGAACTGCATGCCGACAGCGAGGTCATCGACGCCGTTGAAAGACTCGCGCGGAACGATCTGCACGAGTTCGTCGATGTAGCTGCCGTAGCCTTCCTCAGGCGCCACATCGACGCTGAACCTGTCGCCGGCGACATGGCCGGCCATTTCGCGTTCGAGCCCGGGCACGATATTGCCTGCGCCATGCAGGTAGGCCAGTGGCTCACGACCGTCCGAGCTGTCGAGCACGTCGCCGGCATCGTTGGTCAGGGTGTAATGGAAGGACGCAACCGTGCGTTCGGCGATCTGCATGAATGACCTCGGACATTGTCTGGAATCCCGCGACAGCATTGCCGCGGCGTGCGGGTCGGCGGGCATTGCGTTGGGGTGGATCGCTTTCGACGTCAGGCCATGGACCCTGCGACGCCGCAAAAGCGGGTCGCGTATTTTACGCGAGCTTGTCGACTATTGCGAATGACGGGTTTCGAGAAGGCGCGCGACATCCGCCAAGCCCAGTCCGCGCGCGCGCAAAAGCAGGACCAGGTGAAACAGCAGGTCGGCCGATTCGCCGAGCAGATCGGGATCGTCCTGGACGACGGCCGCCAGCGCGGTTTCGACGCCCTCCTCGCCAACCTTCTGCGCGATCCTGCGGATACCGGCATCGAACAGGCGCGTCGTATAGCTCCCTTCCGGCCGCAGGTGCCGGCGTTGCGCAACCAGCGCATCGAGCTCCACCAGAAAACGCAGAGGTAGATCCGGCGCGTCGGCGAAACAGCCCGGCGTACCGCGGTGGCAGGTCGGGCCGATCGGCTCGGCCCGGACGAGCAAGGCGTCGGCATCGCAATCAACGTGCAGCGATTTGAGCAGCAACGTGTTTCCGGAGGATTCCCCCTTGGTCCACAGCCGTTGCCTGCTGCGACTGAAAAACGTCACCTTGCCAGTGGCATGGGTCAGCGCGAGCGCCTCTTGACTCATGAACCCCAGCATCAGCACTTCGCCACCGGTCCAGTGCTGCACGATGACCGGCAGCAAGCCACCACCCTTTGCCCAATCGAGCGTGTCGATGAGCGATGTGTCGTTCATGGCCGGACCTCCACCTCATTCGCCACGAGAAATTTCTTCAGGTCCGGAATCGCGATCGCACCGGAATGGAATACGCTGGCCGCAAGCGCTGCATCGGCATCGGCATCGACGAACACGTCGCGGAAATGCTCGCGCGCGCCGGCCCCGCCGGATGCCACGAGGGGCACCGAGCAGACCGCCCGCACGGCGCGCAACTGGGCCAGATCGTAGCCGGCACGGACTCCATCGCTATCCATGCAATTGAGCACGATCTCGCCTGCGCCGCGCCGCAGTGCCTCGATGACCCAGTCGAGCGTGCGTCGCGGCAGCGCCTGCATGCGGGCCGGATCGCCGCTGTACTGTCGAACGCGCCATTCGCCGTCGGCATCGCGCTGGCTGTCGATGCCAACCACCACGCACTGCACACCGAAAGCGGCGGCGAGTTCGTCGACCAGCGCCGGACGTTCGAGCGCCGGCGAGTTGACCGAGACCTTGTCCGCACCGGCATGCAGGATCGTGCGCGCCGTCTCGATGTCGCCGATGCCGCCCGCCACGCAGAACGGGATGTCGAGCGCTCGCGCGACGCGGTCGATCCAGTCGCGATCGGCGCAGCGCCCCTCGGGACTGGCGGTGATGTCGTAGAAGACCAGCTCGTCGGCGCCTTCGTCGCGATAGCGCATGGCCAGATCGACGATGTCACCGACGACGACATGATCGCGAAAGCGCACGCCCTTGACGACCTTGCCATCCCGTACGTCAAGGCACGGAATGATGCGCCGGGTCAGCATCCCAGCGCCCCGGCAAGATCGACGCGGCCTTCGAGCAGGCTGCGTCCGAGTATGACGGCAGCCGCCCTGCCATGCAGTGCGTTGATGTCATCGCAATCGCGTACGCCGCCCGACGCCTGCACGGACAGCGCCGGCGCGATCTGCGCCAGCTGCGCGTACAGATCGAGATTCGGCCCGACCAGCATGCCGTCGCGCGCGATGTCCGTGCACAGCAGATGGCGTGCGCCGGCCCGCTCGTAGCGCGGCGCGAGTTCGTCAAGCGTCTGCACGGCCGGCTCGGTCCAACCGGCCGACGACAGCGCCCATTGCCCATCGACCTGGCGCGTGTCGAGAGCGATGACGAGGCGATCGGCACCGAACCTGCGGAGCCAGTCGAACACGCACTCGCAATCTCGGACCGCGATGCTGCCGAGCACGACGCGCCGCACGCCGGCATCGAACAGGCGCCTGAGATCGTCTTCGGTGCGCACGCCGCCGCCCGCCTGGACCTCGAGATCGAGCACGACCAGCGCCTCGATCACCGCGAGGTTCTCGAAGCGGCCTCCGCGAGCCCCGTCGAGGTCGACCACATGCAAGCGGCGCGCACCGGCGGCGCGATAGAGTCGCGCCTGCTCGATCGGATCGAGGGCATATTCCGTCTCGCGCGCATAGTCGCCTTGGTGCAATCGCACAATGCGCCCGCCGCGCAGATCCAGTGCAGGAATGATTTCGGGTTTCATAGGCCGAGGAAATTCCTCAGCAACCTGCTGCCGACACGGCCCGAGCGCTCGGGATGGAACTGCACGCCGCAGAAGTTGCGGTGGCGCACGACCGCCGCCAATGGCGCACCGTAATCGACGGTCGCCAGCGCAGATACTTCGCAGGAATGCGCCGCAAAGCTGTGCACGAAATAGGTGAAGGCGTCCTCGGCGAGACCGTCGAGCAGGGGATCGTCAATGAGGCGTTTCAATCGGTTCCAGCCCATGTGCGGAACGCGATGACACCTGTCGCCCTTGATGCGGCGAACCTCGCCCGGAATGAGGCCGAGGCATCGCGTTGAGCCCTCCTCTGAACGGTCAAACAGCAGCTGCATGCCGAGGCAGATACCGAGCACGGGTTGTTCGAGCCGACGAATGACCTCGACCAGGCCGCTGTCATGCAAACACTGCATGCCTGGTGCAGCAGCGCCAACGCCGGGCAGGATCACATGCGATGCCGCGCGAATCCGGACCTCGTCGTCGCTGACCTGCGCATCGACCCCGAGCCGCTCGAGCGCGTAGCGCACGGAACCAATATTCGTTCCACCGGCATTGACCAGCACCACATCGACAGGGCTCACAGCCGACCTTTGGTACTTGGCAGGTCGCTGCCCTCGACGCGGATGGCCTGGCCCAGGCAGCGCGCAACGACCTTGAAGCAGGCTTCGACCATGTGATGCACATTCTCGCCACGCACACCCAGATGCAGGTTGGCGCCCATCGCCTCGCAAAGCGAACGGAAGAAGTGCGGCACGAGTTCAGTAGGAACCTCGCCGACGCGCTCGCGCGGAAACGTGCCGTCGAAGACGAAATGGGCTCGACCGGACAGGTCGAGCGACGCATTGGCGAGACTTTCGTCCATCGGCAGGCAGAAGCCGTAGCGGCCGATGCCGCGCTTGTCGCCAAGCGCCCGGCGCAACGCTTCGCCGAGGGCGAGCGCCGAGTCCTCGATCGTGTGGTGCTCGTCGGTCTGGAGGTCTCCATCGCATCGCAGGCGAAGATCGAAATGCGCGTGCCTGGCAATCTGTTCGAGCATATGGTCGAAGAAACCGAGTCCGGTATGGACATCGGCGTTTGCACCGCCATCCAGGTCGACACGCACGCGGATTCGCGTCTCGCCGGTCTCGCGCAACACCTCGGCGACTCGTGGCGAATCGAGCAGGTCGTGCGCGATCTCGACCCAGCTGCGCCCTTGCGCGCCAACCCGGAATCCACGCACGCCGAGATTGGCCGCGAACTCCAGATCGGTCTCGCGATCACCGACCATCGCCGAGGCAGCGCGCGACCAGCTGTCATCCGCCAGCCAGTGGCGGACCATGCCGACGCCGGGTTTTCGCGTACCGAGACCCTCGTGGGCAAAGCTTCGATCGATCAGTACCTCGCGTGGCGTGATTCCCTGTGAGGAGAGTATGCGCAATAGCAGATCATGCGGCCCCTGGAAGTCGGATTGCGGAAAGCGTTCACTTCCAAGTCCGTCCTGGTTGCTCACGACGACGATCTCATAACCCGCCGACACACAGCGTGACAGCGACGCGATGACGCCGGGCATCAGCGAGAATTTCTCGAAGCGGTCGATCTGGAAATCCTCAGGTTCCTCGATCAGGCAGCCGTCCCGATCGAGGAACAGGATTTTGCGCGTACTCATTCCGATACCTCGTGGCGAATCAAGACCTCGAGCAGCCGCGAGTTCTCCTCGCGCGTGCCGATGCTGAGGCGCAAAAATCCGGAAAGCGCAGGATGGCGACCGACATCGCGCACGATTACACCCGCGGCCAACAGTTTGAGATAGGTGCGCGGTGCGTCGGCAAAGCGCACGCAAAGGAAATTGGCATGTGATGGCAGGACCTCGATAACGCTCGGCAGGCGCAAGAGGGCGACCGACATGCGTTCACGTTCCGCAACTATCAGCGCGATCCGCTGGCGGGTCAGCGCCATGCCGTCGGCGGTCAAGGCCGCCAGCGCCGCGCCCAAGCTCGGGGTTGGCAGCGGATACGGCGGCATGATCTTGCGCAGCAGCGTGATGATTTCGGCGCCGGCAAGAAGGCAGCCGAGCCGCGCGCCGGCCAGCGCCCAGGCCTTGGACAATGTGCGCAGCACACCGAGATTTTCATGGTGTCGAATCAGCCCGCTAACGCTGGGCGAGCTCGAAAACTCGATGTAGGCTTCGTCTACGATGACCAATGCACGTCCACGCATGGCGTAGCCGATCCGCTCGATATCGACGAGCGCGACACTGCCGCCGGTGGGATTGTTCGGAGAACAGATGAACACGAGCTTGACCGATCGGGGCAGGCGGTCGCACAGCATCGGAACATCGACAGCAAAGTCTCCTGTCAGCGGTACCTCGATGCGGGCTGCGCCCTGCACCTCGGCGCACACCGCATACATGCCGAACGTCGGTGGCGACAGCGCGACGGCATCGACACCGGGTCGGCAGAACGCTCTCGTGAGCAAATCGATTGCCTCGTCGCTTCCGCGCGCGACCAGGATCTGGCTGCTGCCCACGCCGTAGAGTTCTGCAAGCCGTTCGAGCAGGACTTCGGACTGCGGATCCGGATATCGGTTGAGCGGCATCCCGCGGGATTCGGCCTGGAGGCCGGGTGGGAGCCACGGGGACTCGTTGGCATTGAGCATCACTTCGGCCTTTCCGGCCTCGTGCCGCGCCGACGAATAACCTTGGACGGTCAGCACTTCGGGGCGCGCCAACGCAAGCACACTCATGCGGCATTCTCCAGCGCATCCAGGCGCAAGCCGATGGCAAGCGCGTGTGCCTCCAGTTGCTCGGCTCTCGCGATCGTCATCGCACACGGCCCGATCGCGCGCAAGCCGGCCGCCGACAACCCCTGCACGGTGATCTGTTTCTGGAAGCTTGCCACGGAAAGCCCACTCCACGATCGAGCCGCGCCGTATGTCGGAAGGACGTGGTTCGTACCGCTGCAATAATCACCGACCGACTCGGGTGACCACGCACCGAGAAAGATCGAGCCGGCGCTGATGACCGAATCGAGCAGGTCGCGTGGTTGCAACGTGTGGATGATCAGGTGTTCGGGTGCATACGCATTGCTCACGTTGATGGCCTGCTGCAAAGATTCGACCTTGATCAGGCAGCCATGCGCCAGCGATCTTGTCGCAATCCCGGCGCGCGGCAAGCGCTGGCACAGCCGGTCGACACAGACCGTGACGGCATCGATCAGATCCACACTGGGCGACACGAGGATCGCCTGCGAATCAGCGCCGTGTTCCGCCTGCGCAAGCAGGTCGGCGGCGACGAAGACCGGATCGGCGTTGGCGTCGGCGATGATCAGGACTTCGGACGGGCCGGCCGGCATGTCGATGGCCGGGCCGTCAGGATCGCCGGCCACCTGGACCTTCGCTTCGGTCACCCAGGCGTTGCCGGGTCCGAACACCTTGTCGCAACGCGGCACCGACTCACTACCATAGGCCATCGCGGCAATCGCCTGCGCCCCGCCGAGCTTGAGCACGGTCCGGATTCCGCACAGGCGCGCCACAAACAGCACGGTTTCGTCACAGCCCCCATCCGCGCGTGGCGGCGTGCACAGGACAACCTCGTGGCAACCGGCGATCGAGGCAGGCACACCAAGCATCAAGGCCGTCGACGGCAGCGGCGCCCCACCGGCCGGCACGTACAGACCTACCCGTGCAATCGGCCGCAACAGTCGCTCGCAGACCACCCCCGGCGCGGTCTCGACCCGGATCGCCTGAGGGGCGCAGGCGCGATGGAAACGTTCGATGCGTTCGCGCGCCTCTGCGATTGCATCTTTCAACTCCGAGGACAGGGAGCGTTCCGCCGCGGCGAATTCATTCTCGCTGACGCGCAGCGACTCAAGCTCGCAGCGATCAAGCCTGCGCGTCAGTTCGATCAGCGCCGCGTCGCCGCCCTTCCGGACTGCTGCAATGGTTTGCGCCACCGCCACGCGGGTCTCCCCCGAAACCGATTGCGCGGGTCGAACGAGTGCCTCGGCACGTCCCTGTCCGGATAGCGTGTTCCAGTCGAGATGCTTCATGTCAGCATCTGTTCGACGGGCAACACGAGCATCTGCCTAGCACCCGCGCGCTTCATGTCCTCGAGATGCTGCCAGGTGATCGCGTCGTTGCAGATCGCCTGGGCCGAGACCTGGTTATCGAGTCCCTCGATCGGGGTCACCGTGGGTCGCTGGCCATTCGGCAGCAGACGCGTGATCGCATCGAGTGATGCACGCGGGGATTGCCACAGGACCAGCTTCGATACGCGCACCTGGATCACGCCATCGATGCGCCGAAGCAACATGTCGATGAGCTCGCGGCGCCGATCGACGGGCAGCACAGCACTTGCCGCAAGCACTGCTTCTGACTCGAGAATGACCGCAACCTCCTTCAACTGGTTCGCCGCCAGCGTCGCGCCACTCGAAACGAGATCGCAGATGCAATCCGCCGTACCGAGACGCGGCGCGATCTCGACCGATCCCGAGAGGCTCACAATCCGTGCGTCAACCGACGACCGGCGCAGCCAATCCGCCAGCAGGCCCGGATAACTCGTCGCGATGCGCAGGTTCGACAATTCGACCGGCCCGACATAGTCGAATCCATCGGGAACCGCCAGCGACAGCCGACAGTGCCCGAATCCGAGTGAACGGATTTCGCGGAACGATGCCGCGTCGGCGCTGCCCTGTCTGCCGAGAATCTGTTCGCGGAGCACGTTGCGGCCGACGATGCCGAGATCGCACACACCTTCGGCAATCATGCCCGGCACGTCGTCGTCGCGGACTAGGAGCAGGTCGACCGGCAGGGTTTCGCCGAAGCAGAACAGCCTGTCGCGACTGCGTCGGAACCTGAGGCCACAACGCGCGAGCAGATCGATCGAGGCATCATTGAGGCGACCGGACTTCTGGATCGCGATGCGCAGACGATCGCGCGCACTCATGCGCGGGCTCCGCGCGAGGTCGAGCGGCTGCTCGCGCGCGGCGTCACCTTTGCCGGCGCACCCTGCCCAAGCGCGGCCAGATAACCGCCATTGCCCTGGCTCAGGAAGCGCGCGACGCGACCGATCGTCGTGATGCTGACTGCCGTGCGCTCATGGATCTCCCGATAGGGCAAGCGCGCGAGGATATACGGTACGACGCGCCAGCGGTCAGTCAGCGCTTCAAGTTCAGCCGGCGTGCATAGATCACGCAGGAACGCTCGCATCGAGGACACAGTATCGAGCGAAAGCAATGCACGGCACAGGCTCTCCTCGGCACGCGCAATCGGGGTTTCGGCTTCGAGCGATCGACGCTTCATAACGTATTAACGCGTTAGTACATTGACACCAAGGATAGTGGCATCCGCCGCGATGCGCAAGGAATCAACTCGGCGCACCCACGGAAGCTTCGGTTCAAACTGTGTCACCAGCTCAATAGACGTCGCGTCGATAGCGGGAGCTGGCGGTCAATTCCAGCAATTGCTGCTCGCCGAGGATGCGCCGGAGCGCGGCGTCGACGCCCGGCGCCATGCCTTCGAGGCTGCCGCACACGTGGATCGCGGCACCTTGTGCGACCCAGTCCCGCACCGCGTCGGCTCGCGCTTCGAGCCGATGCTGGACGTAGATCCGCTCAGGCTGGTCACGCGAGAACGCAAGATCGAGGCGCTCGATCGCGCCGCGACCCTCCCAGTCACGAATTTCATCCGCGTAGTGGAAGTCGCGATCGGCATTGCGCTCGCCGAAGATGAGCCAGTTGCGATAGCGATGCCCGGCGATGCGTTGCCTGAGCAGGGCGCGCAGGCTGGCCATGCCGGTGCCATTGCCGATCAGCAGGAGCGGGCGATCATCGGCTGGCGCATGAAAGCCCGTGTTGTTCCGGATCCGCACGCTGATCTCGGCACCCGGCTCGGCGTATTCGGTCAGCCAGCCGGTGCCGAGGCCGAGACTGCCGTCTGCACGTCGCCATTGCCGCAGCAGCAACGCGATGCAACCGTCGGCAGGGATCGACGCAATCGAGTAGTCGCGATGTGGCAGCCGGATGAGGCGTTCGGCCGCGCCCTGCGCATCGATGCCGTCACAACGCGCATCGAGCGAGGAACGCGCCGCGACGTCGCGAAGACGTTCCGCCTTGCCGTCGATGAGCACACCGGAGCTTCCATCCAGATGCCACTTTGCCAGCCAGGCATCGACGTCGGCTGCAGCCTGTTGCGGGCCGATCTCGGCGATGTCGCCGGCTTGCCACGACGGCAGATCCGCGTCGATCGGTTGCAGGGCAAGATGAAAACAGGGATCACCGACGCTGCCGGGATTGAGCACGCGACGCTCGACCAGTTGCCAGCGCGAATACTCAGGCACCTGCCAATCCGGCAAGTCGCTGCGCCCGCTCAACTGGCCGAGGTGATACTGCCAGAGGCGCAGCGCACCGGCATCGCCGTTGTCGACCTCGATCGTGTCGAACAATGCCTGTGCCCCGGCTTGCTGCAACCAGCCTTCAACGGCATGGCCGAAGGCGCAGAAGTTGACGTAGTCGCGGTCACCCAGCGCGAGCACCGCATAGCGCAATCCATCGAGACGTCGTGAGGATTCCGACATCGCGCTGACGAAGCCCGACGCCATGTCCGGCGCATCTCCCTCGCCGGTCGTGCTGACCACAAACAGGGCACGAGGCGACCGCTCCAGCCGCCCCGGATCAAGCTGGCGCATCGAGCACAAATCGACCTGGATGCCGCCGCTGCGCAAGGACTGCGCAGTCTGCGCGGCCAGTTGCCCGGCGTAGCCGGTCTGGCTGGCATACACGACAAGCATCCGCTCCGTCGTCTCGCCTGCATCGACCCTGGCCGGCGCACCGGGATCGACTCGAAGCTGGCGCCGCCTTGCGCGAAGGAACAACGCGCAGAGCGCGAGATAGCCAATCGTGATCGCGAGTGCGACGACGAGCCGGGACGCATCCGGGCTGCGCAGCAGGATCGATTCGGACTGCCAAAGCAGCGACAGCGCCGCCAGCGCAATCAGCAGGGCTGCGACGGCCAGATTGCCAAGCGCGCGTCGACGATGATGCGGCGCCTCGGTGCGCAGGGGCTTCATCGCGCGAGCAACGCAGCGAACGCCGGTGTCATGCGCTCTTCGAAACCATCCCCCCTGCGCACGATGAACAACGCGGCGATGTTGCGCCGACGGGCGAAATCGATTCCCGCCTCCGCTCCGAGCACGCTGAGCGCGGTCGCCATCGGATCGGCATCGATGCCCTGTTCGGAAAGCGCGGTCACCGATGCCACGCCATTGTCGAGCGGATATCCGGTGCGCGGATCGATACGATGCGCGTAGCGGCGTCCCTGGTCCTCGAAGAAATGGCGGTAGTCGCCCGACGAACCGAGCGAGGCGTTGCGCAGGCCGATCACATGTTCAGGCGTAATGCTGCCATCGGCGCTGTCATTGTCGACCGGATGCTGGATCGCCACCTGCCAGTCGCTGCCGTCGGGCTTCGATCCGCGCCCGCGCAACTCGCCGCCGACTTCGACGAGGTAGTTCGTGATTCCCCTCGATTCCAGGTATTCGCCGATCAGATCCAGCGCAAAGCCCGGTGCAATCGAGGATAGATCCAGATGCGTGCCGCCACTTTGCAGGGCGCGCTGTTGCGCGGGGTCGAGTTGCACGCGCTGCCAACCGGTGCGTGCACGCATCGCCTCGACTGACATCGCATCGGGCGGTTCACGTCGCATTCCAGCGGCGCCGAACCCCCACAGGTCGACCAGCGGACCGACCGTCGGATCATAGGCACCATCCGTATCCGCGGCGAGTTTCAGGGCCGCTTCGACGACCTTGAACAACTCGGGCGGCCAACGGTGCCAGGTTCCTGCGGCGGCCGCATTGAATCGGCTCAGATCCGAATCGGACTTCCACGTGCTCATCTGGCGGTCGACCAGCGCAAGCCGCTGCTCGACCGCAGCCCGTATGTCGGCGCGGGAAGATTCGTGATCGACGCAGCGCACCGCCCACGTCGATCCCATGCTTTCGCCCTCGAACAGCAGCACGCGAGGCGACGCGGAGCAGCCGGCCAGCACGACCGACAGGATCAAGCCGATGCCTGTGCGAACACGTGCTCCACTGACGCGCCGCGCCGCCAGGGAAGTGTGCGCGTGGCGCATTATTGCGGAAGCACCTCGAGCGTCGCGGCGTAACTGACACGCCGCTGGGTCGCCTGTGCGATCGAGGTCTTGCCGTCTTCGAGCTTGGTTTCCAGCCAGTACCGTCCGGCCGTCGGCCAGGTGATGCTGAACTGGCCATCCTTGTCCGTCGTCGCCGACAATTCGTTCTGCTTGTCGCGATAACGGATGCCGTCGGGAATGATCTCGATGGCGAGGTTCGGCGCGGGCTTGCCATCAAGCAGGAAGCGGAACGTCGCGGCCTCGCCGGCGAACAGGTCGTTCGGATGCGTCACCGCAACCAGTTCAAGCCCTGCACCAGTCGGCTTCAGGGCAACCTCGTTCGGCCGACCCGAGGTGACGAAGGTTTCGACCCGTCCTGCCGACTGCGAGACCTTGAGCTCCTTGGCATCCTTCGGCACTTCCGTGGCGAAACCCTGCGCATCGCCGCGCCAGCGCTTCGGCTTGCCGTCCTCGACCCAGTTCGCGAACAGTCCGGCGTTGACCACGGCGATGCGGTAGGTGCCCGGTGCTGCCAGATGGACATCGAAGGTGCTGCGGAATTTTCCGGTCGCGCTGTTTTCCGCCTGAACGGGCTTGCCATCCGGACCGGTGATGGCCAAGGCATCGAGACGCAAGGGCACGTGATTGAAGTAGAACAGGTCGTTCGACACCGCCGCGTCGACCGTGATCCAGGGATCGTCGCCCGACAACACGGTTTCCGATGGCAGCAGCCAGGCCTTGTGGGCATGGGCAGACAACGGCAGCAGCACGGAAGCGGCCAGCGCGAACATTTTCAATCGAGCATTCATGTCGGTATTCCGGAGTCAGGGATTGAGGTCGAGCTTGATCAGGCCGAGCTCGTGCTCGCCCCGGGTATCGAGATGCCGGGTCGCGGTGATCGGCCAATCGAACGGGATACGCAGCAACTCGCGGCCACCGACTTCGCGCGCGGCCTCCACGACGAGACCGTAACGACCCGGCTTGAGCGCGGCGAATGGCGGCTTGCCGGCATCGAAGCGAAGCTGGTGCTGGCCAACCGGACGCGTCGCGCCGCTGACGCCATCGATCGGCATCGCCTGGTCGCGACCGCTGCGCCGCCACCATTGGCGCAGATCGGCCAGCCATTTCGAGCCCGCGCCTTCCTTCGAGTCCTTCTGCGAATACCAGACGGCAAGGTTGGCCGCCACGGTCTGATCGGCATTCTCGATCCAGACCGCGACATAGGGGCGGTGGTATTCCGATGCATCGATCGTCGGAATCCCGACCGTGATGTTGATATCGGCGGCGATCGCCGATGAGGTGGCAAGCAACAGGGAAAGCATCAGCAAGGAACGCATGCGGGGCCTCTCAATGAACGAACAGGATGACGATCAGCAGCATGACGACGAAGCCGAGACCGACCAGCGGCCAGGTCAGCGGGCGTTGCCTTGCATGGAGCTGCAACAGGAAGAATCCGGTCAACGAAAAAACGATGCAGGCGATCGCCAAGACGTCGATGAACCAGTTCCATGCCGCGCCGGTATTGCGCCCCTTGTGCAGGTCGTTGAGCCAGGAAATCCAGCCCCGGTCGGTGCGCTCGTACTCAACCTCGCCACTCGCGCGATCGATGCTGAGCCAGGCGTCGCCACCGGCACGCGGCATCGACACATAGACGTCGCTGTCCGACCACTCGGCGATACGCTCGCCCACGGGCAGATCCATCGATGATTCGATCCAGGTGCGCAGGGATTCGGGCAAGGGCGCCTTCGTGTCGCCTGCGACGTGTGCGATCTCGGCGATCAGGGCCGGCGGCAACTGTGCCTTCGTCGACACGACGACCGGCCTGGCCTCGATCTGCGAGGAATGATTGAGCGTGATGCCGGTGATGCTGAAGAGCAGGATACCAATCAGGCAGACCGCCGAACTGATCCAGTGCCACTCATGCAGGGTCTTGAGCCAGTAGGACCGGCGCTTCGGGTCAACTGGCTGGGTCATCGGCGACGCGTATCGGTAAAGTCGGGTCAGTCGCGATTAGACCACGAATGCGAATCACTCGCAATTAAATGTGGATGCCCGCCACACGGCCCGAGCCAATGATCGTTGAGGCCATTCAGATCAGCGACTTGCGCAGGACTTCGAAGCGCAGATCGTTACGGCGCGGAATGCCGAAACGCGCATCGCCGTAGGGAAATGGCTTGTGTTCACCCGTGCGCCGATAGCCGCGGCGCAGGTACCAGGCGATCAGTTCGTCGCGGATGTCGATCACGGTCATGCACATCTCGTTGCATTTCCACTCTTCGGCGGCGACGCGCTCGGCTTCGACCAGCAGGCGATTGCCGATGCCCGCACCCTGCCCGTTGGGCCGCACCGAAAACATCCCGAAATACGCGTTGCGGCGCTGGTCCTGCAACTCGCAGCAGGCGAGCAGTTCCGCATTCCGTTCGACCAGGATCACGCGCGCATCCGGCCGACCTATCAGTTCGGCCAGCAGTTGCGGATCAATGCGCTGGCCTTCGAGGAAGTCCGCCTCGGTGGTCCAGCCCTGCCGGCTGGAATCGCCGCGGTAAGCCGATTCGACGAGCGCAACGATCGCATCGACATCGGCGAGAGTAGCCGTTCGGAACGTCAGGTCGGACATGCGGGAACTCAGGCAAGAAGTTTGCGGGCGCGGCCAATCGCCGCAATGAAGGCGTCGATTTCCGCATGCGTATTGTAGAACGCGAGCGAGGCACGCAATGTCGCCGGAACGCCGTAATACTGCATCAGCGGGTGCGCACAATGGTGACCGGATCGCACCGCCACGCCCTCATGATCGAGCAGGGTCGCCAGGTCATGGGCATGCACGCCGTCGACCAGGAAGGCGATCACCGGAACCCTGTCGCGCGCCTCACCGATGATGCGCAGGCCTGGCACCTTGCGCATCGCCTCGAGAGCATGGGCCAGCAGTTCATGCTCGCGCGCCGCCATGCGATCGAGTCCGATCGAGTCGATGTAGTCGAGGGCAGCACCGAAGCCGACGAAACCGGCGATGTTCGGCGTGCCGGCTTCAAACTTGTGGGGCGGATCGGCAAAGCTCGTGCCTTCGAAACGCACCTCGCGGATCATCTCGCCGCCGCCGAAAAACGGAGGCATCGCGTCGAGATGCCCGCGCCTGGCCCAGAGCAGTCCGGTTCCGGTCGGGGCAAACAGCTTGTGGCCGGTCAATGCATAGAAGTCACACCCCAGCGCGCGCACGTCGATCGGCAGATGCGGCGCGGCCTGTGAACCATCGACCAGCAGCGGTATGCCGCGCCTGCGGCATTCGCGCGCAAGCGTGGCGACCGGATTGACCGTACCGAGCACGTTGGAGACGTGGGTGACCGCCGCAAGCCGGACCTCCGGAGTCAGCAACTCGACAAAGCGTTCGACGATGAGCTCGCCGGAGTGCGTGATCGGCGCGACCTTGAGGGTCGCCCCGCTGCGTTCGCAGACCAGTTGCCACGGCACGATGTTGGCGTGGTGCTCCATCTGCGTGACGAGGATCGTGTCGCCCGGCTGGAGTCGCGGCAACGCATGGCTGTAGGCGACCAGGTTGATCGCCTGCGTGGTACCCGAGGTGAACACGATTTCGTCACGCGATGCCGCGTTGATGAAACGCGC
>ENA-UOWO01001153-UOWO01001153.1-activated-sludge-metagenome-genome-assembly--contig:-NODE-1153-length-36251-cov-13.890540_pt1 | contig 36251 bp, 36 predicted proteins | sample MGYA00238148_ERZ761564 | MGnify/ENA primary metagenome ERZ761564 (study PRJEB28885, sample SAMN05720194) | activated sludge metagenome | isolation source: Anaerobic digester | place: USA... | reverse complement strand
TTTTTTTCAGACATGTTTTTCCTTGCATTGAGTATTTTTTTTACTATAAACTTTCGCGGCGCAGGTTGTTAATTTTATATGTTTTAGTTCCGGGAGATGAAAAAATGAATAAGACACCGTTATTTGAAAAGCATGTGGCACTCGGTGCTACAATGGGTGATTTCGGCGGATGGAACATGCCGCTGTGGTACAAGACAGGACAGATCGCTGAACACAAAGCGACCAGAGAGAACTGCGGAATTTTTGATATCTGCCACATGGGTGAATTCATTGTGACAGGTAAAGATTCTTTTGCTTTCTGGCAGAAAGTTCTGACAAACAATGTCGCAAACATTGTTGACGGACAGGCACAGTACAATTTCATGCTCAATGAAAAAGGGGGTGTGATCGATGACTGCATCGTTTACCGCTTCAACGACGAAAAATGGATGCTTGTAGTAAACGCAGGCACTCAGCTTGGTGACTATGAGTGGCTTAAAAAGAACGCAAGCGGTGATGTCAGGATCAAAAACATCAGCGACAACACAGGAAAGCTTGATCTTCAGGGTCCGACAGCTCCGAAACTTATTGCGGAACTTGCAGGAAGGGAAGCGATCGAAGAGCTTAAATTCTTCCGTTTTGCCGACAATGTCATGATCGGCGGAATAAAAGTACTTGTGAGCAGAACAGGATACACCGGAGAGATTGGTTTTGAGCTTTACTGCGATATAAATGAAACAGCGAAACTCTGGGACATTCTCATTGAAAAAGGGGCAAAATACGGAATTACCCCTGCTGGGCTGGGAGCAAGAGACACTCTTCGTCTGGAAGCAGGCCTTCCCCTTTCCGGCAGTGAAGTCGGACCTGATGTTCCGGCAGTGGGAACACCGTGGGAATTTGCAATTTCATACGATCACGAGTTCATCGGAAAAGCGGCTCTTGAAGCAAACAAAGGAAAATTGTTCGTTTATGCGATAGAAATTGAAGGAAGAAGAAAACCGGGACATCACTCCAAAGTTGTTCTCAACGGAACAGAGATCGGAGATGTCACAAGCGAGATCCTTGCTGTGACTCTGGGAATGAAACCGGCAGGATTCATCCGTGTAAATAAAGAGCTCGGAATGGATACGGAAATATCGGTCGTCAATCCCAAAGGCCAGTCATTTAAAGCATTTGTTAAAGAAAATCCAATGGTTAAAGGAACCAGCAGAAAGAAAATGTCATCAATGTTATAACACTTTTACTTAAGTATGGAGGAGAAAAATGGCTAATTACAATGTACCGAGCGAACTCAGGTATTCTGAAAATCACGAATGGGTAAGAGACATGGGCGGAAACAGATACCGCACAGGGATTACAGATTATGCGGCTCAGCATATAGGCGATGTCACATATGTCGAACTTCCCGAAGTGGGTTCAGAAGTTGATAAGGAATCTGTTGACTGCACAATTGAAACAGTGAAAAGTTCTGAAGACATCTTCAATCAGATAGCCGGTCATATTGCCGTTGTCAATGATGCTCTTCAGGAAACCCCGGAAATAATTAATTCCGACTGTTACGGTGACGGCTGGCTTTATGACATCAAAGCTGACAGCGATGACGACTTTACTTCGCTCATGACAGCTGAAGAATATGAGAAATTTCTTTCAGAGCAGGAAAACTGATCTTGTCCAAAACTTTGAATGAATACCGGGGAGCGATAAGTCGTTCCCCTTTTTTTATGAACTTTTGGAGGTAAAAATGAGATACCTTCCCATTACCGATAAAGAAAGGAAAGAGATGCTTGACAGGATCGGTGCAAAAAGCGTTGCCGACCTTTTTTCACCTCTTCCGAAAAATGTTCTTCTTAAAAAAGAGCTCGATCTCCCTGCCGCAAAAAGCGAAATGGAGATAGAAAAACACATGGCTGAGCTTGGAACAATGAACAAGGGCTCGGAAATGCTCTCTTTTCTGGGCGGCGGATGTTATCGCCACTACAGCCCTGCCATAATCGACCAGCTGCTTTTAAGAAGTGAATTTTACACAGCTTATACCCCGTATCAGCCCGAAGTGAGCCAGGGAACGCTCCAGGTCATATTTGAATTTCAGACAATGGTTTCCAACCTTTTTAAAATGGATGCCGCAAACGCTTCGATGTATGACGGTGCAACAGCCGCCGCAGAAGCTGTAATGATGGCTTCAAAGATCTCTAAAAAAGGGACAAAAGTGCTGATCGCTTCGACAATGCACCCCCACTACATCCAGACTGTAAAAACATATATTGAGTTTCTCGTTGACAAAGTCGATATGCTCCAGATGAACGCCTCAACCGGTCGTATTGACGATAATGAGCTTGAAAAAATAGATGCCGAAACAATTTGTGTTCTGTTCCAGTATCCTAATTATTTCGGTGTGATAGAAGATCTTCACAAGATCGCGGCAAAAACGAAGGAAGCGGGAACACTTCTTATTCCTGTCGTTGCTGAAGCTACATCTCTTGGGATCCTTGCAACTCCCGGCGACCTTGATGCGGACATTGCAGTCGGAGAAGGACAGGCTCTCGGAATTCCTTTGAATTTCGGCGGACCCGGTGTGGGACTTTTCACAGTTAAAGAAAAACATGTAAGAAAAATGCCCGGACGGCTTGTCGGCCAGACTGTCGACAGAAACGGGAATAAATGTTATGTCCTCACCCTTGCGGCAAGAGAGCAGCATATAAAAAGAGAAAAAGCGACTTCAAACATCTGCTCCAATCAGGGTCTGATGGCTACTGCGGCCGCAATGTACCTTGCAACGATGGGAAAAAGCGGACTTAGAGAAGTTGCTTTGATGAACCTCAACCGCTGCGAATATTTAAAGAAAAAGGTCGCTGAAGAAACAAATTGCAAAATAGCTTTTTCAGGACACACCTACAACGAATTTACCATACTTGTTCCCGGAACAGGGGCGGAAACACTCAAAAAACTTGAATCTTTCGGCATACTTGGAGGAATTCCTGTTGCGAAATACCATCCCGAGCTTGAAAATGCGATAATTGTAAACACAACAGAAATTCACTCTTATGAGGAACTTGACAGATTTGTGTCGGCTCTGAAAAAAGTTACAGGAGGTAGATCATGAGTTACCCAGGAATGAGAGATCTCAAACTTAAAGAGGAGACCCTTTTTGAAAGAAGCCGTCAGGGAAGATGCGGATATTCTCTCCCCAAAGAGAAACTTGCCGATGCCTCTTCTTTCATACCTCAGGAATTATTGAGAAAAGAGCTCGATCTGCCTGAACTTAGCGAAGTTGACATAGCAAGGCATTACACCCGTCTTTCAACTTATAATTTCAGCATCGATCTTGGTTTTTATCCGCTTGGAAGCTGTACAATGAAATATAATCCCAAGATAAATGAAAAAATGGCCCGCATTCCCGCTTTTGCAAATCTTCATCCTGAAACACCTGTCGAATATTCTCAGGGAACGCTGAAACTGATGTATGAAATGCAGAAAATGCTCAGTGAGATCGGAGGGTTTGCCGCAACAACGCTTAACCCGTCTGCCGGAGCTCACGGAGAGTATGTCGGCCTTGGGATCATAAGAAGTTATTTCAAGAAAAAAGGCGACACAAAAAGAAAAAAAATAATAATTCCCGACAGTGCACACGGAACAAATCCGGCAAGCTGCACCCTTAACGGTTTTGATGTAGTAGTCCTTGAAAGCAATGAATCGGGAAAAGTCTGTGTTGACTGTCTCAAGGGAATGCTTAATGACGAAGTTGCTGGCATAATGCTCACAAATCCGAACACTCTTGGTGTTTTTGAGAGCGATATCATGGAGATAACCAAAGCCGTGCATGATGCCGGCGGACTGGTTTACGGTGACGGAGCGAACATGAATGCGATACTCGGCATTGCAAGGCCGGGCGACATGGGAATAGATGTTCTTCATTACAATCTTCACAAAACCTTCTCAACACCTCACGGCGGCGGCGGTCCCGGATCAGGCCCGGTAGGTGTGTGTGAAAAGCTTGCTGAATTCCTTCCCGACCCGCATGTTGTTCTTAAAGATGGCAGATTTTCGTTTGCAAATTCAGCCAGTTCAATGGGAATGATCAGGTCATTTTATGGAAATATGGCAATAACTTTAAGGGCTTATGTCTATATTCTTGAATATGGCAAAGACTATATCGCCGACATTGCAAAAAATGCGGTTCTTAACGCGAATTATATCAAAGCGTGCCTTAAAGACTACTACCATCTCAAATATAAATCAGACACTCTTCATGAAGTTGTTTTTGATGATTCTGAAATGCCCAATCATGTTACAACCATGGATATCGCAAAAGCGCTCATTGATCGCGGATATCATCCACCGACAGTCTATTTCCCCCTTATCGTTCATGGTGCGATAATGATCGAGCCGACTGAAACTGAAAGCAAGGAGACGCTTGATTCTTTCATCGAGGCAATGATCGACATATTTGAAACTGCTAAAACCAACCCTGACAATATTCTCAAAGCACCGCTTAACACTGCCATAAGCCGTCCGGATGAAACGATTGCGGCAAGAAAACCGGTTCTCAAATACTGTCCCAACGCTGATTGAGGTAAATTTGGAAAAATCGAAAATAAGGATCACATCAACAAAAGTCTTATGTGCCAAATGCGGAAAAGAACATTATGTCGATTTTGTAGCAGACGGTCACAGAAAATATTACTGCGATGAATGTCTCAAACAGATGCATCTTGACAGAAAGAAAGGGAAAGTCAAAATAGTTTTCAACGAAAAACTGAAAAAAGACCAGTACCAGTTCATCTGTGATATCTGCGGAAATCTCAGAAGGGCTTCATACAAACCCAAACAGGAAAAAGGGCTGATCTGGTGCAAGGAATGTGAAAGCAAACAGAAAGATGCAGACCGGAAAAAGAAACGCGGTAATATTGTTATCGCAAAAAAACCTAAAGATTCCTGAACTCTTCCGGAAGCTCCTTAAAAAATGTCATCTCTTCCCCTTTGACAGGGTGGATTATCGTTAAAGATGCCGCCCAGAGTGCTATGTTTCCTCTGGTTTTTGCATATCTGCTGTTGCTGTATTTTTGGTCGTTAACTATCGGAAATCCGCGTGAGGCAAGCTGAACTCTTATCTGGTGAGACCTTCCTGTTTCAAGAAAGATCTTAAGAAGTGCCCTTTTCCCGCTTTTCTCAATGATTTCATAACTTAATTTGGCGAGTTTTGCCCCTTTGACATCCTTTTTTACAACAGTTACTGTGTTGCTTTCGGGGTCTTTTAAAAGATAGTCTTCAATATATTCCTTTTTTGATCTTGGAGACCCTTCAACAATTGCCAGATACTCCTTTCTCCACTCGTTCTTTCTTATCTGTTCACTCAGGCGGGCGGCAGCTTTTGATGTTTTTGCAAAAACCATTACCCCTCCGACCGGCTGATCAAGACGGTGAACTATTCCAAGATATGCTTCACCCGGTTTTCCATACTTCTTTTTGAGATATTCTTTTAAGATCGTCTGAAGATCTTCTTTTTCAGAGTTATCTTTCTGGACCGGAATTCCAACTGGTTTTACAACTGCAAGAAGATGGTTATCTTCAAAAATCACTTCTATTTTCAAGCACTTCTCCTTTTTTAAGTTTTTTTAAAATTAAAAACACCGCTTCATTTGAAAAACCTCTTGAGAGAAGTTTTCTTAAAATTTCATTCCCGTCTGAAGTTTTCAGTTTTTTAATGAAAATTTCTGCAGCGGCAATTTCAGTCTCCACAGAGAAAACATCTCTTGAAAAAAGCTCAAGCGCCCCTTTATCATAAAGCTTTTTTTTGAAATAGTTCACCCCCCTTCCCGATGATGAGATTTCCTCAGCAAATTTACTCAAAGTTTTTATATCGTTTATATATTTGAATTTATTAAGATATTCAATCACTTCCTCGATCTGTGCGATAGTCGCTTTTTTTGCTTTTAATTTTGATATGATCTCAGATCTGAAATGGTCTCTCTGAGAAAGCAGTTTCAGAGCATATTTTATGAGTTGTAAAGTATCAGTTGTTTCCATCAGGGTCGTAATCAAAATCTGTGGGCTGATACTGGCTGCCGCTTCCCTCTTTGTCAAAAGATTTCCAGTCACCGTCTCCTGAAATGCTTACTCCCTGCATCCTGAGTATGAGATCATCGGGACTTGTTGCATTTTCAAGTGCCTCTTTTTCTGTGATGAACCCGTCATGAAAAAGCTGGAAGATCGACTGATCAAAAGTCTGCATTCCGTATGTTTCGTGCCCTTTCTCAATTACATCGTGGAGCTCCTTGAACCTGCTTTCATCAAGAATTATCTCTTTTACAAGTTCTGATGCCACAAGAACTTCAATTGCGGGAACCCGCGATCTTTCGTCTTTTCTTTTTATCAATCTCTGACTTATTGCGGCGGCAAAAACACTGCCGAGCTGCTGACGGATCTGGGACTGGTTATGTGACGGAAAAACTGAAATAATACGGTTAATTGTCTCGGCAGCGTTAAGTGTGTGGAGAGTGCTTATCACAAGATGACCTGTTTCCGCCGCAGTAAGAGCTATCTCGATCGTTTCGAGATCTCTCATCTCTCCCACCATGATGACATCCGGGTCCTGCCTTAACGAACCTCTGAGTGCTGTGGAGAACGATCTTGTGTCTATCCCGACTTCCCTCTGGCTGATGATGCTTTTCTTGTCACGGATAAGGAACTCTATCGGGTCCTCGATCGTAATAATGTTGCAGGCCCTTGAATTGTTTATGTAATCTATCATCGAAGCCATGGTCGTAGATTTTCCGCTTCCGGTCGTTCCGGTAACAAGGACAAGTCCTCTTCTGTAATTTGCTATCTTTTTTATGATCGGGGGAAGCACAAGTTCATCAATTGATTTAACCGCAAAAGGAATCGTCCTGAAAACAACACCGAGCGAACTTCTCTGACGGAAAACATTCACCCTGAACCTGCCAACTCCGGAAACACTGTATGAAAGGTCCAGTTCGTTGTTATCCTTGAGGTTTTTTCTCTGTTCATCATTCAGAATGCCGGCTATCATCGGATTAAGCCGTTCGGGCTTGAGCACTCCGAACTCGTCAAGTTTGTTAAGAACGCCGTTGATCCGCAAAACCGGAGCGGTATAGGTTTTCAGATGAACATCGCTGGCACCGACTTTTGATGCCAATTGTAGAAGTTCATTCAGTTTTTCGACATGCTCACTCATCATTTACTCCCGGAACTTTTCTTTTTTGATTTTTCTTCACCTTCCGCACTCTTTTTTTCTGCCGGTTCCTCGTCTTTTATAAGATTGTGCTTTTCTTTTATCCTTGCAACAATTTCCTTAATCATTTCAGGGTTTTCCTTTAAAGTTTTAACCGTATTGCTAAGTCCCTGTCCGAGTTTTTCATCATTATAGCTGTACCAGCTCCCGCTTTTGTTAATGAATCCGTCAACTTCCGCAACAGTTACCATGTCTGCAAGACGATCGATCCCTCTTCCGTAAATTATATCAAAAACAGATTCTCTGAACGGAGGGAACATTTTATTTTTCTGTATTTTAACTCTCACCTGATTGCCGACAACTTCCTCTTTTTCCTTTATGCTTGCGATCTTCCTTATGTCAATTCTCATGGAAGCATAAAATTTCAAAGCATTCCCGCCCGTTGTTGTTTCAGGATTTCCAAACATCACACCGATCTTGCTTCTGAGCTGGTTGATAAAAATAAGACAAGTCTTTGATTTGCTCACAGCGGCGGTAAGTTTACGGAGTGCCTGCGACATAAGCCGTGCCTGAACACCCATGTGACTGTCCCCCATCTCCCCTTCTATTTCGCTTCTCGGGACAAGGGCGGCAACAGAGTCCACAACAACGATGTCAACTGCATTGCTTCTGACAAGGGTTTCCGCTATTTCAAGTGCCTGTTCGGCATAATCGGGCTGTGAAACAACCAGTGAATCAACCTGAATGCCGAGTTTTTTCGCATAGTTGATGTCAAAAGCGTGCTCGGCGTCAATGAAAGCGGCGGCGCCACCTTTCTTCTGTGCCTCGGCGATCGCATGGAGGGCAAGTGTTGTCTTTCCTGAAGATTCGGGACCGTAGATCTCGACTATTCTTCCCCTCGGGTAACCGCCAACACCCATTGCAATGTCAAGACTCAGCGCTCCCGACGGGATGACAGGGATGTCGACTGTGTTTTCGTCCCCCAGTATCATTATTGATCCTTTTCCATACTGTTTTTCTACAGCTTTGATCACATTTTCAAGCATTTCCTTTTTGTTTTCGACCATTTTACTCTCCTACGGTTTGATTCAGATTGTTAAACAGCTATTTTCTCAAGCTGAATACAGAATACATATTTTTATCCATAAATACAGTTCTTTTATATTTTTCATCCATATTTTCCAGAGTGACAAGAACGCTCTCTTTTTCACTGTTCTCCGAAATTATTTTTGCACCGTTTTTCAGATCCTGGAGAAAACCTTTTACAATTCTCGCCTTTTTAAAAAGCTCCTGCCCCCTTTTTGTTTTGAAAAACTCATAGCTTTTATTCCTTGACAGGGTTTCATCCACAACCATAAGGATGATCCTTGAGTCACTCAATTTTTCAAAGTCGGTTTCTGTATGCTGCTTTTCACATCTCATGAGACCGCCTCCCCGAAAAGATCAGTAAAATATTTTCCCTTTTTTGCCAAACAGCGCCCGGCTTCCATCCGCTCCGTTAAGATACACAGCATTAGAAACATCTGAGTCTTTCGAAAGCTTCACCTTGTCTCCTATTATAAGATTCGGCCCCGCCGATTCCACTTTTTCAAGATCCGCCCCGTTGCCTATTATCAAGGGGGGCTTGAGGGGAACTGCCGGAACTTTGATGTTCTTTCCCATCACAACAAGTGTTTCCGGATTTATTTTTTCCGGTTTTAAAGAATATTTCTCAAAAGGATCAAAGTATGAAAGAGGAAGATTCTTGATTAAGTCGAATGTGCACTCAAGATAATCGTCGGGAGTTCCCATATCCCACCATTTTCCATTTATAAAAAAGGCATTTATGTGTTCTTTCTGCTCAACCATCCTTTTGTAAACATAGTTCGTTATCGATGTGAAAATATTATCAGGAATATATTCAAGAAGGGCGGGACTTATGACATGCAGCCCTGTAAATATCGCATTTCCTTCAGGATTTTCCTTTTCAAAAGATGCGTCCAGCATCCTTACAATCCTGAAATTCTCGTCAACCCTGATAACAGCTCTGGGGTCTTTAGGGGAGGACGGGACAACACCCAGAGTAACCTTGCTTCCTGATCTGAAATGGCTGTTAAGTATTTCGTCAAGATCAAAATCAAAGATAGTGTCTGAATTTATCACAACAAACGGCTCACTCACAAAAGGACCCATGCTTGCAATGGCCCCTCCTGTACCAAGTATTTCGCTTTCCTGGAGATATTTTATCTTTACCCCGAACTTCTTGCCGCTCCCGAGGAGATCAGATATCTTGTCAGCACCGTAATGAAGATTTATAAAAAGGTCTTTTATGCCGAAATGTTTAAGAAAATTAATATTATATTCAATGACAGGCCTGTTAAGTACAGGTATCACCGGCTTTGGAATGAAATCTGTCACCGGAGACATTCTTGTTCCAAAACCCGCAGAAAGTATTAGTGCTTTCAATTTTTATCCCCCATGTTAAATTCGGGAATGAACGGCGCAAGGACATCGATGATCTTTCCCATTTCAAGTTTTATCAGTGTGCTTCTGACATATCCCAGAGTCGGAACCACATACGGAAGGAACCACTCTTTGCCCTTAACCTGATTAAGGTATATGAACCTTCCTGCATCTTTCATTTTGCGTTGAACCGTCTGAAGATAAAACGCCTTTTCAAGATCTTCATAACAGGAAAATATCTCGTTTGCCGTACTGCTTGTTTTCCAGTAATATTTCAACATCAATTCAACTTCACTGTCAGAAAGGACCACATATGAGTCGCGAAGCAATGATACCAGATCATAAACAGCAGGCGCCATCAATGCATCCTGAAAATCTATCAGGTAGCTGACACCGTTTTTCACCATTATGTTCTTTGACTGAAAATCCCTGTGTGAGAGAAGATAGGGCTGGGTTGAGAGATCGTGCGATATCTGTTTAAACTTCTTTTCCAGTTTAGGCCAGACACCATTGAAGGGTTTGTCATAGACCCTTTTTGCGATCATATATTCGTAAAAATGATAAAATTCGTCCATAAACAGCTTCATGTCAAAAGTTCTTTTATCGGCAGGCGAATCAAAAAAAGTCCTGTTGTAAAGATGGTGCTGTGTTTTTACAAGAAGGTCAACAGCGCTCCTCACATGCTTCAGCCGGTTCTTTTTTTCACTCTGGATCAGCTTGAAAAGTGTCGTATCACCGAGATCCTCAAGAAGGAGGGCTTTCTGTTCAGGAATGGATGCATAAATCTTCGGAACTTTTATCCCTGACATGTCAAAAAGATTTTTTATTGCTATGAAATCGTTAAAAGAATCTCCTCTTCCGAATTCTCCCGGCTTTATGTCGGCAACCTTCATCAGAACTGCGGATTCTTTCCCGAAAACTATCCTGAAATATTGTCTCCCCGAAGCATCACCAAAAAGTGGCTCAGCAGAAAAATCAAATATTTTCTTTGACTTATAGATGTTCAGCATCTTGAATGCAATGATCTCTATGGACATATCCATCATTTTTTCTCCAACTGTTCGTAAAGTTCATAAATTACAGCAAAAAAATAAGGCAGGGTCAAACCGTTTATCAAAATGAATATGAACGGCACAAAATTTGAAATAATGGCACTGATGATGACCGAACAGTAAAAGATCAAAGAAAAAAGGAACAGGTGAAGCCGGTATCCGAACCCTGCCCTGAGCGAATCCATCAATGCATCAACAGAAAACTTGTCCTTTGCGGCAACAACAAAAAAGGAGAACATGAAAAGACTGAAAACTATAACCGACGGAACTATCAAAAGAACAAAGCTAACCGCAAGCAGAGGAAGAAGAAAAATTGAAAGGACAAGTCCGTTTTTAAACAAATTCCAGATATGCGGAGCGGAATAGATGTCGCTTCTTGTCCCGTTTACTGAACAGATCACTGAATTTGCAAGCAGTATGCAGAGAATTCCCTGAAGAATAACAGTTGATATCACCCCTGCAGTAACATTAAAAAGGAAAAGAACTGAAGGAAGTGTCGCAAGAAAACCATAAGGAACGATCTTTAAAAAATTTGCCTTGTACTGTATCCACCCCTGCTCAAAAGCCCCCACAAGGTCAAGCCGTTCAGTTTTTTTTCCCGTTCCGCTCATTTTTTCCTCCTCAATAAGCTTTAACATATTTTATCTACAAACACCAAGCGGTCAATATTATTATTGTATAGATGCTCTCTTTAATTTTTTATTGATTTCACTTCGATTTGCAATAACATAGTTACCGAATTTTTGAAGGTATTTTTATGAGGACTTATCTAACATCTTTCATTGTTTCATTTCTTTTTGTGCTTGTGACAACCCCCTTTCTCATAAAGATAGGGATTAAGCACGGTTTTGTAGACAAAGTAGACCAGCGGAAGATCCATCAGGGTGTCATTCCCAGAATAGGCGGAATAGGAATTGCCATGGGAACGCTTTTCCCCCTTTTTCTGCTTTATTTTTACAACAATTTTGTTTCGCAGACCCTTTTTGGATCGATAGAAAATGTTGTTGTCATTATTTTCGGAGGGCTCTCAATAAGCATTCTCGGTCTTTTTGACGACATAAAAGGGCTCCCTGCAAAATTCAAGTTCCTTTTCCAGATAGCGCTTGCGGTTATTGCAATTTACTGCGGATTTTCAATAAATGCCATGTCCACGCCGTGGGGTGTTGTTCAGCTGGGATGGGTGGGACACTTTATAACTGTACTCTGGATCGTCGGAATAATAAACGCATTCAACCTGATTGACGGGATGGACGGCCTTTCTTCGGGAGTATCTTTTTTTGCATGCATAACCATAATGTCCCTTTCCATTGTCAACGGATATATGTTCGTCGCTCTTGTTTCAGCCGCACTCGCCGGTGCTGTTGTCGGTTTTCTCGTTTATAATTTCAACCCTGCAAAAATATTTATGGGTGATGCAGGATCGATGTTCATCGGATATGTTCTTGCCGTTCTCTCTCTTAAAAACCAGTCAAAGGGACACACCATCGTTTCAATGCTCGTTCCCATAATTGCCATGGGTCTGCCCATACTTGACACAACCCTTGCATTTTTAAGAAGATTTTTAAGAAATCAGTCTATTTTTTCAGCCGACAAGCAGCATATTCATCACATACTTCTTTCAAAAGGGCTCAACCAGAGAAAGGTCGTGTTTATGCTTTACGGTATTTCTGTCGTTTTCACAGCACTTGCAATGCTTCTGATCTTTCAGAAGGATGTTGAGGCATTTCTTGTAATTGTGGTTTTCTCCATCGTCGTTTTTGTCATTGTGAGCAAGCTCGGTTATACTGAAATGTTCTACAGCCGGTTCAAGACCCGGAAAGAAGACCGCCTTGAAAATCATCTTGAAAACTACCTTGTTGAAAAGATAACCATTCAAAATTACAACGAAATGTTTGATGTTCTTCCAATCTCAGGATTTGAAATCCTTGACTGTGAAGGCAAAAGGATAGCTCTGGGGGGAACATCCGGCGGCGTCCATTTTTTTGATATAGCGGCAGAAAAGAATAAAATTGTAAGACTTTACTGGGTCTCTTCGGTCCCGACCATAAACAATCGTGAAGCCGCAATGCTTCTTGTTCTTGCAAAATCAATCGTGAAAAATTCATTCTTTTCCATTCAGGAGAACGATATTAAATGAAAGTTCTTAAATTCGGTGGCATTTCGGTCAAAGATGCCCCGGCGATCAGAAAATTAAAAGAGATCCTTCTGCTCGATGATTCAAAAAAACTCGTGGTCGTATCCGCTTTTTTCGGAGTTACAGACCTTCTTTCCGAACTTGTGGGTCAACTCAAAACAAAAAAATACGACACAGCATCAGAAACAGCCGGAAAGGTTGAGCAGATCTGCCTGAACATTGCTAAAGAGCTCCGGTCATGCAAAGTTTCAGAAAGGTTCATCACAGAAAAGTTCTGCGAAATAAAGACACTGATCCCCGCCCTGGCGCTTCTTGGTGAAATAACAGACCGGTCGGTTGACATGTTCATGTCTGTCGGAGAAAAGATCAGCAGCTTTGTCCTTGCGGATTTCCTTAACTCGGAAGGAATGAATTCTGGTTTTATCGATGCATCCGGCGTTATTGTAACTGACAACTGCCACACAAAAGCAGCGGTAGATCTTGATAAAACCAAAGCAGCGGTCTCCGGCAGAATAGCTCCCCTTTTTGAACACAGCAATATAGTTGTAACCGCCGGTTTCATCGGGTCGGACCCAACTGGTGCAACAACAACTCTCGGAAGAGGGGGAAGCGACTATTCAGCATCTGTTCTTGCCGTATGCCTGAAAGCGGAAGTCCTTGAAATATGGAAAGAAGTTGACGGTATAATGACAACAGACCCCAGAATAGTGAAAAATGCCATCCCTGTGGAATCGCTTTCCTATACCGAAGCTTCCGAGCTTGCATTTTTCGGAGCAAAAGTGCTTCATCCCAAAACGATAAGAGCGGCCGTAATGGAAGGGATCCCTGTGATCGTTAAAAAAACCAGCGACCCTCAGTTTCAAGGAACGACAATAAACAGAACTTCGCCTGTCACAAGAAAAGTCAAAGCCATCGCTTTTCACAAAAACATAACAATAATAAACATCTGCTCTGAAAAAATGCTCGGAACATACGGGTTCTTAAGCAGAGTTTTCGATATTTTCACTAAACACAGAACACCGGTTGACATGATAACAACATCGGAAATAAATATCAGCGTCACGGTGGATTCAAACGGGCCTGTTTCAGACATCATCAGGGAGCTTTCAGAGTTCTCGTCGGTAACCGCAACAGAAAATGTCAGTATTATCAGCATCGTAGGTGAAGGCATTAAGTTTACATCCGGAATTGCCGGAAGATGTTTCGGTTCTTTAAAGGATATAAACATTCTTATGGTAAGCATGGGTGCTTCAGAAGCCAACATCAGCATAATCGTTGATCAATCGGACATGGAGCGGTGTGTAACTCTTCTTCACAGGGAATTTTTTGAAAAAGAGAGGAAAGAATGATCACAAGGCAACAAATTTTAAAGCTGCTTGAAACTTTTGAAACCCCTTTCTATCTTTATGACGGAACAAAAATCAAAGAAAACTGCCGCAGGATCACGAACTCTTTCAGAAAATATTATCCGTCAACAGAGATACACTATGCCGTAAAAGCCAACAGCTGTCCGGGAGTGCTTAATATTATTAAGGAATCAGGACTGAAAGTTGACTGTTCGAGTCCTTTTGAACTTGCTGTCGCCCACAAAACCGGCTTTGAAAAGAACGATATCATGTACACCGGAAATTATGAAAGCACTGAAGACCTTGAGCATGCTCTTGATTTTGCCGGGTTTATCAATCTTGACGACATAACATCCTTTGACCGGCTTAAGCTCATCCGACTGCCTGAGATCATCTCTTTCAGAATAAACCCCGGCATCGGAAGAGGCGGATTTGAAGGGGTTGTAACGGGCGGAGTCGATGCAAAGTTCGGGATACCTTACGAAAAAGCACTTGCCGCATATAAGGCGGCTTATGACAGCGGAATTAAAAGATTCGGAATGCACATGATGACTGGTTCAAACAATCTGGAACCGTTCTACTTCGCTGAAATTACTGACAAACTTATGCATATTGCCGGAACTGTTTTCGGCGATCTCAAAGTTAAACCCGAATACATCGACATAGGCGGCGGATTCGGAATTCCGTACAAGAACGACGAGCCGGAAATAGACATCGATTCCGTTGCCAAGCTTGTGACCGAAAGATTCATTGAAAACTGTAAAAAATACGGGTTCGGAACCCCCGTCCTCCGGCTGGAACCGGGAAGATACATTACAGGGAATGCGGGAATGCTTATAACAAAAATAACAGGAAATAAAGATAGTTATAGAAATTATGTCGGGGTTGATGCCGGCATGAACACTCTTTTAAGACCCGCACTTTATGACGCATTCCACAGAATAGAGCCACTCGTTTCTGACGGTTCCGATACAAAAAAAACAGATGTGTGCGGCAGGATCTGTGAAAATTCAGATATTTTTGCAAGAGGAGTCCGCCTTCCGGAAATGAAAACAGGAGATGTTCTCATATTCAGGGATTGCGGAGCATACGGATATGCAATGAGCTCAAATTATAATGGCAGACCCAAAGCCGGAGAAATTGTTACAACGGGATCAAAGATCGTTTATTCCAGACCGAAGGAAACCCTTGAAAAAATGCTCGATTACCATTTTAAGAATGTTTGAGGGGGCAAAACCCTTGACTTATGTTTAATAACCGTTAGAATCTTTCCGTTATTGAATGAGGAGCTGACATGGTTGAAAAAACAAAGGCGAACAAGCTGAAAGATTATAGGGAAGAGCGCCTTATAAGTAAAACTGAACTTGCGAGAAACGCGGAAATATCACTTGTAACACTGGATCGCATCGAAAAAGGTTTTGAATGCCGTCTCTCAACAAAAAGAAAAATCATTGAGGCCCTCGGGCTTGATCTTGACAACAAGGATGAGATATTTCCTGATGACGGGAATTGATCTGATCAGATCTTCATGTCTTTAATTATAAGCCGCACTATCGTTTTAAATGTTTCAAACACATTTCTTCCGCTAAGAGCATTTGCGTTGAAATCTGAATATTTTCCATCAGGATTGAATATTTTCTGAAGTTCCTCTATTTTCAAAGAGTTAGGAAGATCTGTCTTATTATATTGCACAACCATGGGAACTTTGTCGAATATTAAAGAGTTCATAAGCATGTTCTTTTTAAGGTTTTCGATGCTTTCAATGTTGGCATCAAGGCGCTCAATTTGTCCGTCAACAACAAAAATTATACCGTCACATCCTTTTAATATGAGTCGTCTGGAAGCATCATAAAAAACCTGCCCGGCAACAGAATAAAGATGAGTTCTGAGGTTCATCCCCTTCACCCTGCCTATATCAACCGGAAGAAAATCAAAGAACAGCGTTCTTTCGGTATCTGTCTTGACAGAAACCATTTTCCCTCTGTTTGAGGGGGTTATGTTTTTATAAATATGCTCTATGTTTGTTGTTTTTCCGGAAAGACCGGGTCCGTAATAAACGATTTTAAGTGTTATCTCTTTCATAATCCTGTTTATAAGAACCATGTGCGGCAACCTCTTTCAGGTATCTCAAAATTTTTGACAGGGAATGATACTTATATGCAGATCGAAAAACAAATTTTTACATAACTTTGTAGATTTTCAATTTAAACTTTGTATTATTTACTGTTTTGAACTGTTTATGGAGAGCAGAAAATGGAAATAAATAACATTTCCGCAGTTGACGGAAGATACAGCGGTCAGGTTAAGGAGCTTCGTGATATATTTTCAGAATACGGATTGATAAAACACAGAGTCTTTGTGGAAACAGAGTGGCTTAAATTTATTTTGAACGGACTGGGTTTTCAGAAGCTTACCTCAGAACAGACCGCTTCCATTGACAGCATCTTCTCCGGATTCAACAGAGAAAGCGCCCTGATGATAAAAAAGATAGAAAGTACTACAAATCACGATGTCAAAGCCGTGGAATACTACATAAAAGAACAACTTGAAAACAGAAACATGGGAGCTGTCAAGGAATGGGTTCATTTCTGCTGTACATCTGAAGACATAAACAACTGCTCATACGCATTGATGATAAAAGAGGGAAAGACCGTTGTCTCTTTAACCCTGAAAGAGCTTTTGACCTCAATAGAAGCTCTGGGGCTCAAATACAGATCCGTTCCTATGATGTCAAGAACACACGGTCAGCCCGCATCTCCCACAACAGTCGGCAAAGAGTTCATAAATTTTGCCGTAAGAATTCAAAGAGAGCTCAAACTTCTGGAGAAATTGGAAGTTGAGTGTAAATTCAACGGTGCAACGGGAAATTTCAATGCACATCATTTTTCAAAACCGGAAATTGACTGGATAGCTGCTTCAGAAAAATTCATAACGGAACACCTTGTGATGAAACCCCTGCTCTGGACGACACAGATAAACAACTATCATTATATTTCAGAAACATTCCATATACTTATAAGAATTGCGTCAACACTTACAGACCTTGACAGAGATATGTGGAGCTATGTTTCTCTGGGTTATTTTAAACAGAAAACAAAAGAGGGGGAGATCGGCTCTTCAACAATGCCGCATAAAGTAAATCCGATTGATTTTGAAAACAGTGAAGGAAATGCGGGAATTGCCGTTTCGCTCATGGAACATCTTTCAACAAAACTCCTCAACTCAAGAATGCAGAGAGATTTGACCGATTCAACCGTTCTCAGAAACATCGGAACTGTTTTCGGACATATTCTCATAAGCATCAAAAACTGTCTGAAGGGTCTTTCAAAAATTGAAATAAATGAAAAAAAGATAATTGAAGACCTTGATGACAACCTTGAACTCCTTGCAGAACCAGTGCAAACCGTCATGCGCGTTTACGAGGAGGAAAACCCTTATGAAAAACTTAAAATGCTTACCAGAGGCAGAAAAATTGATGTTGAATCGTTGCATAAGTTCATAGATTCACTTGAAAAAGTCCCTTCAAACATTAAAAAAGAAATGAAAGATCTGAAACCTTCGGACTATACCGGAATTGCCGAAAAACTAGTTGATCTTTATTTTAAAAAACGGGAATCTCTGTAAATTATTTGACAGTCAGTTGAATTCTTTAATACTTTTTGATAGACTATGGCACTAAACATTCCGGCAGAATGTTCTGTTTTTTTGGAGGATTGAAATGAAAGGTTATATTTTTTTTCCCGTTTTGTTTTTTCTGCTGATAAACATATCCTGTACTTCTGATGGGCTGAAGGAAGATTTTTCCGACATACCCGACTGGGATTATTCAAATGTTGTTACCGATGAACCTTCGGGAAATCAGGACGACAACGACTCAGAAGAAACACCTGATAACTCAAACTCAACTGATCCTGCTGATGAAAACATAAGCACGGGAGATCAGGAGGAAACAACTGATGACGGCGGCACTATTCAGGGATGCGGCAATGAAAAGGTCGAATACGAAGAAAGGTGCGACAGCACTGTTCCCCTCACCTGCTCAAGTTTAAATCCCAATATGAGCGGCGTGACCTACTGTATGAACAACTGTCAGGGATACGACATGCAAAGCTGCGGCAGATCAGATAAATCATGGGGTTTGCTCAATTTGAGATTTCTTTCAAACTTCATCCTTGACGAAGCAAAGATCGGAGATTATTCATATTTCAGCAAAGGGGCTCTTCCCTATGCGGCATTCAATGGTGTTTACGGAGACACAGTAACAATATTCCCGACCATCGGAGAAAATGTATCTTTTGCGGTGACCAACAACTATAAAGGGACGCTGGGCGGCAATAAAAGACAGCTGACGATTAAACAGAACGCTGTTGCGGGCGGCATCGGGTATCCCAGACATGAACTGGAATTCTCTCCAGGCACTATTTCAAAGGGTTCCGAATACAGAATAAACGCCGTTACTATCTTTGATCTTGCGGACAACCTTTTGAAACTTGTGAGATACCGTTTGATAGAAAAAAAGGACGGAGTTGAATGCATTATGGGAATAGGTTATTCCGGAACCGTTTACATAAATAACATCGTTCCCGACAACGCCGATCTTTTCGACGGCGGGATCATCGAAGTTGTTGCGAATAATGTCGATTTTTTCCATCCTTCAGAATTCCCGGGGCTTGATGAAGAAAACCCGGAAGTTCCGGCAGAGATACTTAAATATCCTGTGTGCGACAAATAATATTATATGTATTTTGACCGTATTAATGAAACCATCTGCGCCCTTGCAACATCTTCAGGAAGTTCAATAGGAATAATCCGTATCAGCGGAAAAAACTCTTTTAAAATAGCATCATCCCTTTGCGGGATAAAGTCTTTTGAACATATGCGGGCCAAGATAGTAAAGATAATCCTTCAGGGAAAAACTCTTGAAAAATGTCTTCTGCTCCCTTTTAAAGCACCGAAAAGCTTTACCGGCGAAGATGTCGTTGAGTTTCACATTCACGGTTCAAACAAAAACGGAGAGGAGATAATGTCTCTTCTGCTGGAAAAAGGAGCTGTTCCGGCATTAAGGGGTGAATTTTCTTTCAGGGCAGTCATGAACTCAAAAATGGAGCTGTCTCAGGCGTTTGCGCTTAACACCCTTATAACTTCATCAAACCCTGTTTCTGTTGAGCTTTCAAGAAAGGCCGCCTTCGAAGACAGAGCCCTGAAAAAACTTTTTCTTCTCTTAAATGAATGGGAACATTTTTTTGTACTTACCACAGCGATCATTGATTTTCCCGATCAGGTTGAAAACGAACTTCCCGCACATAAACTTTCAGAACTTGCTGAAAAAACGGAAAAATATCTTTCTGAAACACTTGACAACTCCGCTCTTCTTGAAAAGACCGAAACTTTTTCTGTCTTAATTGCGGGCAAACCCAATGTGGGCAAGTCCTCCCTTTTCAACATCCTGATAAACAAGGATCGCGCAATCGTTTCTCATGATGCAGGAACCACCAGGGATTATATTACAGATTCTTTAAATATAAACGGGATCGGCGTACAGGTGATCGACTCTGCCGGATTAAGGGAAGGTTTGTCTGAAACCGAACAGCAGGGGATCGACAAAAGCAGGCGGCTTATAAAACATGCAGATCTTCTTCTTCTTATGTTCGACGGCTCCCTTCCTATCGAAGAAAAAGACTTGGAACTTTTAACTGAAACCTCGATATATCCAAGGATTCTGATCATTAACAAAATTGACGGACACCAACCGGAAGTGTTCCCGGAAGAATTTAAAAACGCTCTGAAAATAAGCTGTCTTGAGGAAAAAGGGATCAACGCGGTCATTGAAGCAATTCAAGAACAAATAAAAAAGACCATGCCTGACAAAAATAAAGACCTGTTTTTTTCAAGCTGGCAGAAAGATCTGACGGTTGACACACTTGAACAGATCTCAGAACTAGAAACATATATTATAAGTGGCGAAATAGAAATTATTAATGTTCTCATAAAAAAAATCTTTGAGAACTTAAAAGACCTCACCGGAACGATCTCGTCCCACTCAGTTTACGACAGGATCTTTTCAGGATTCTGTCTTGGCAAGTAGCTTTTCCATTCATATAAACCGGACTCGTTTAAACGAAAGCATTTTACTTTTAACGCAAAATGTGGTATCAGCCATACCTGAACCCCGGCTTTGCTCTGTTTTTTTGTTGTGGGTGATTTTAGAAACTCCCTTTTCAGGGTGGCGGAATGGATTATTTTGATGTGGCAGTCATAGGCGGCGGACATGCCGGAATCGAGGCATCGTATGCATCTTCAAAAACCGGTGCATCAACTCTTCTAATTACAACTTCAATTGAAAAGATCGGTGAGATGTCCTGCAATCCTTCAATCGGCGGACAGGCAAAAGGCCAGATAGTACGCGAAATTGACATTTTCGGCGGCTTAATGGGTCGTGCGGCCGATTATTCCGCGATACAATACAGAATTCTAAACCGCAGAAAAGGAACCGCGGTACAGGCATTAAGGGCCCAGTGTGATAAAAATCTGTATAAGGAATTTGTCAGGAATTTTCTTTTCCAAACACCGAACCTTAAAATTTTTCAAGGAGAGGCTTTTTCTCTTGAGCATGGAGAAAATTCACTTTTTAAAATCACAACTTCAGGCGGCAGTTTTTTTCAATCAAAAGCCGTAATTGTCACCGCGGGAACATTTTTAAACGGAACTGTTCACATCGGGCTTAACAATTTTTCAAGCGGCCGGCTCGGTGAACCCGCATCGTCAGGTCTTTCGGAATATATATCCGGATTCGGGCACAAAAAGGTCCGGCTGAAAACCGGAACTCCTGTCAGAATTCTTGGAAATTCGATTGATTTTTCAAAAATGGAGACACAGGAAGGAGAGACAGACATAATTCCTTTTTCGATATTTTCCGGTTCTGTTTCCAAAAGACAAATACCCTGCTATTTAACAAGAACGACTGATCTCACAAAAAAGATCATACTTGAAAATCTTCATTTTTCCCCAATGTACGGAACTTCAAAGTCTATTGAAGGAATAGGTCCCAGATACTGCCCTTCGATCGAAGATAAGTTTGTTAAATTCCCTTTGAAGGAAAGTCATCAGATATTTGTCGAGCCGGAAGGTTGGGACTGTTTTGAATATTACCCCAACGGGATAAGCACTTCTCTCCCTTTCAATGTCCAGAAAGAATTTTTAAAGACCATCCCCGGACTTGAAAATGCTGTCATAACACGACCCGCATATGCGATAGAATACGATTCTTTTGACCCCACCGATATTGATCTTACGCTTATGAGCCGTTTTGTTCCTGGACTTTTTCTTGCCGGACAGGTGAACGGGACCAGTGGCTATGAAGAAGCTGCCGGACAGGGACTTGTTGCAGGAGTAAACGCTGCATATTTTTCTAAAAAGAACGGAAAGATCTTTGTCCCGGGGAGATCAAAATCCTATATTGGTGTGATGATAAGTGACATAACATCCAAGGGGGTAGACGAGCCCTACAGAATGTTTACATCAAGAGCTGAATACAGATTGTCAATACGCGACAATAATGTTGCGGAAAGACTTCTTGAACTTTCTTTTTCAAATGGACTCATTTCGGAAAAAGTCTTTCTTGAAGAAAAGAGGAAGTGCTCCCTTGTATCAGAACTTGTAACCATGCTTAATGAGAAAATCATATATCCTGACAAAGAAACCAACGCCCGGATGGAAAAACTTTCGGAAACACCCCTGAACAAGCCGGTATCCCTTTCAACTGTTTTGAAAAGACCGTCTGTGGGCAGAAAAGAGCTTTTTCTTATATCGGGATATGTTTCCGATGCCGGAAATGAAATATGGTCCAGAGCGGAAACAGAAATAAAATACAGCTCCTTTGTTGAAAGGGAAAAGGCCGAGATCCAAAAGTTTGAAGAGCTCTCCTCCATATCCATTCCCGACGGATTTGATTTTAATTCCATAAGCGGCTTTACAAACGAAATAAAACAAAAACTTTCCGCCAGAAGACCCAAAGATCTTGCACAGGCATCAATGATCCCCGGAATAACTCCGGCAGCTATTTCAATTTTAATAATGCATTTAAAAAGAGACAAAGCATGACAGAAAAATTTCCGGAAAGCTGTGTTTCATGTGAAACATTTCACAGAAAGATCAACCTGCTGCTTAATCCTTACGATGTTTCCATTGATATCGAATCTGCAGAAAAACTCGTTTCTTTCTGGAATTTTTTCTCCCACTGGAACAAGGCACACAACCTTTCATCCGTAACAGATCTCGAGGAGGCGACTTTCATCCATTTTGCAGACTCACTCTTTCCTGCCTCGGAAAAAGAAATTTTTTTAAAAGAAAAGCGGGTTCTTGATTTCGGCACAGGTGGCGGGTTTCCGGGAATTCCGCTTTCATTGTATTTTAAGGATTGTCAGTTTTTTCTTCTTGATAAATGCAGGAAGAAAACATCTTTCATTTCTTTTGCTGCCGCCAGTCTCGGCATTAAAAATGTTTTTCCCGTCAATGCTCTTCTTGAAAAACACAAAGGCACAAAATACGATATAATCACTTCCCGCGCTGTAAAGATCGACAAAAAAATGTTTGATCTATGCCGCAGCATTTTAAATGAAGACGGCTGGCTAATTATTTATTATTCGCTCAGTCAGAAACCGGTTGAAAGCGAGTTTTTAAGCCATGTCAGAGAATATGACCTCGGAAACAGAAAAAGGTTCGTGGCATATTATCATTTTTGACAACATTATCTTTTTTTATATAATGTAAAAGCTTTTTATGGAGGCCGTCATGAAAAATATTTTTATTGTTTTTTTTACTCTTTTTTTCTTTTTTTACGGGTTTGCTGATCAGAACAGCAAAGATGTTCTTACGCTTAAGTATCAGGCGATCGCCGTCGGCCAGATATCTCTTGCCTACCGCCTTGTGGCTTTAAGCACCAGTCTGGCTATTGCCAAGGCGGTTGATCCTGAATACATCACAGGGCTTCTTGATAATGTGGATTCCACTATCGCCAACTGCAAGAAAATAGTTTCGGTCAACAACGACTCTCCGGATGCTTTCAACCTTGAAATATTTAAAAGCATCGATTATCTTCTCGCCTGTTCAAAAAATGTTAAAAAATATTCCTCTCTTCAAAGTTATGAAAATCTTTCAAGCGTCAGAGAGTGCATTGATGAATCAGCCAAAATTGTTGAAAACCTCAGCGAGAGATATAACAAGCTGTCTTCTGAAAAAACAAAAAAAACCGAATCACCAGAAACCGTAAAAAAGTGATTTTTATTTAAATAATTAAGATAAGGAGTGTTTATGAAAAAAGTTATGATTCTTATGGGAAGTGATTCTGACTGGTCGATCATGAAAAAAGCTGCAGAAATCTTAAAAGAGTTTGGCGTTGAGTTTGAGGTGCATGTAAGTTCAGCTCACAGAACTCACTCAAAAACCATCGGTCTTGTAGAAAAATTTGATGGAGCATGCTTTATTATTGGTGCCGGAGCGGCGGCTCATCTTGCCGGAGTTGTTGCTGCTCATACTGTAAAACCGGTTATAGGCGTTCCCATTAACGCAACCTCCATTCAGGGTGTGGATGCACTTTATTCAACAGTTCAAATGCCTTCAGGAATTCCCGTTGCATGCATGGCTGTTGACGGTGCTAAAAATGCAGGTCTTTTTGCTTTGCAGATCATTTCGGTAAGCGATGCTGATATCAGGGAAAAACTCATTAATTCCAGAAAAGCAATGGTTGATGAAGTAAACAGAAAAGATGAAAAACTCCAAACACTTGTAAAGGAGATCTGATATGGAGATTCTGTCAATAGAAGAAGCTGCTTGGAAAATAAGAAACGGACTTGTTGTAGCGTATCCGACCGAAACTGTTTACGGGCTCGGGTCTATTATTTTTGAAAAAGAACCGGTTATGAGAATCAAACAGATTAAAAAAATCCCTGAAAACAAACCTCTTTCAGTCCTGATCTCAAACAATAAACCCGACATGATATTTGAACTTATTGATTCATTTCTACCTGTTGCACAGCGGTTGGCAAAGTTTTTCTGGCCGGGTCCTCTGACCATTTTACACGAATGCAGAGCCGACCTTCCCTCTTTTATTACCGGCAACACGGGTTTTGTGGGAATAAGATGCTCGCCCTTTGCTTTTGTAAATTCCTTTATAGATCTTGTCGGACATCCCGTTGTAAGCACCAGCGCCAACCCTACGGGAGAAAAACCGGCTCAGAACTACATGGATGTGTTTTCTTATTTTAACAACCTCATAGATGGCGTTCTGATCTGTGATGACTCAATATCGTTTGAACAGAAAAACATCGTTTTCAATGTTCCTTCCACTATAGTAAAAGTAGATCAGCATAATTTTGAGATCATAAGAGAGGGTGCTATAAAAAGAGATGACATCATTAGAAAAATTCTCTGAAAACCTTGAAAACGACTCCGTTACTGTAGACAGAATATACAGCAGGGATATCAAGATCTGCCAACACAGAAACGGTTACAGATTCAATTCTGATTCAGTTATTCTTTCATGGTTCATATACCGCATACTTGGTGGAAAAAAGATCAACCGTTCTCTTGAGATCGGCTCCGGAACAGGTGTTGTCCCGATAATACTCAAAAAAAGAGGATTTGCGTCAGCGATCGAATGCATAGAGATCCAGCCGGGGCTTTTCAATCTTTTACAAAAAAATATTTCCGATAACAAATTAGAAGATTCTCTTTTCCCTAAAAACAGAGATATCAGGGAAATTACAAAAGAAAAGGATGTTAAATATGATCTCGTGTTCACCAACCCCCCTTATTTTGGTGTGGATAATGGAAAAATAAATCCGGATAATGAGAAGGCAACATCAAAACACGAGTTTTCAGGATCTCTGTCAGATTTTATGTCTGTTTCAAAAAAAATATTAAATCCGGGAGGTCATTTTATCTTCATTTATCCCCTTTCAAAGATCTTTTTTGCCATGGGGAGCGCTATGAAAAATGATTTTGCTCTGAACCATATTTTTCTTTTCAGAGAAAACCCCGATTTATCTCCTGTCTCCTTCTGTGCCCACCTTGTTTTTAAAGGGCAGTCGCCTGTCTCTGTAACTGACATGATAACTATGCGTGATGACAAAGGAAATTATTCAAAAACAGGGTTGGAGATAATGCATGAAGATCAAGAAGGGTAAAAAAAATATTTTTTTCTTGAAAACTTATCAATGATTAGGACAATATGGTCAATAGACTTTAAAAGTTCTGGTTATATTTCTTAGCGGGTTTTGCCGGATGTGGAAAAAAATAGTTACTGAACTCAAAAACACAAACAGTGAAGGGATCATCAACACCTTTATAAGTCCTCTTTTTGTCATAAAAGAGAGTCGGGAAGAAATAATTATCGGCTGCCCAAGCGAACAGATACTTAATGTGCTTGAAAAGAATGGCTGGGTTGATCAGATAAGAGCCCTCGTGACACATCTTTTCAACGAAACAGTCATAAACTTTGTTATAAGGTCTACTGACATTGATAGCGACATTCAGCCGTCTCTTCCTTTCATAAAGGAACAAGCTCCTGTTGACAGAGAAGTCAGAAAAGATGTTTTCCTTTCCGTTGATTTTACTTTTGATAACTTTGTTTCAGGGCCTTCAAACCAGACTGCTTTTGCGGCGGCACAGGGAATTGCAAAAAATCCAGGGGTTCATTATAATCCTTTTTTTATATATGGTGATTCCGGTCTGGGTAAAACACACATCATTCAGGCCATAGGAAATTATATATTAAAAAACAAAAATAAATCAGTATATTACACAACTTTCAATCAGCTTATGATCGATTATGTCGCAGCTCTCTCTTCAAATACTGTTGCAAAATTCAGGTCCAACATTCTTGAACACGATGTGCTCCTTATTGATGATATACAGTTCCTGTCAAAAAAAATGGGAACACAAATCGAATTTTTCAATATATTCAATTCCTTTTATGATGCCGGAAAACAGATAGTTCTTACCTCTGACAGATATATTTCCGAAATAAAAGATATTGACGACCGTTTAAGAAGCCGTTTTGTAATGGGTGTCATTCTTGAAATAAAGCCACCTGAATATGAGACACGGCTGGCTATAGTTAAAAAGAAATCTGAACTCTATAAAATAAATATTGATGAAGAAACAGCCCGTCTTATAGCTTCAAATCTTAAAAATAATGTCAGAGAAATAGAAGGAGCACTCAGAACTCTTCAGATATCATCAGAATTAATGGGAATAAATAGAATATACAGGTCATTTGCAGAAGATATTTTAAAGGACATGTTAAAAAAGAAAGGTGATCTGGGGATTGACGAAATAATAAAACTTACTTCAACATGCCTTCATACAAAACCTTCAGATATAATATCTTCAAAAAGAAGCAAACTTATATCTCTGAGCCGTCAGATAAGCATGTATCTCATAAAAAAATACACTTCAAAAACCTTAAAGGAAATAGGCGACAGTTTTGGAGGAAGAAATCATGCAACGGTCCTTTCGTCCATTTCAAAAATAGAGCAGGTGATACTTGAAGATATGAATATCAAGAAAATAATCGATAAGTTAGAAAGAGAAATTGAGGAGTCAAAAGGGAGTTTTTAACAAATGTTGAAAAAAGGAATGTTATAAAAATGTCAGCTTTATTAAAAACATTTATCCAACATAAAATTAAACATTTTCAGACATATCTATATACCTGTTTTTATTGTTCATTTTTAAACTTAAAACATTACTGCTCAACTATTAATAATGTATTTATTTAAAAGGAGAAATTAATGATTAAATTATCTTTCAAAAAAGAAGAGCTGCTTAAAGCACTTGACTATTGTAGTTCGTCCATTGAAAAAAAGAACACAATGCCGATACTTTCCCATATTCTTTTCAAGTTCAAAGGAAAAGAATGTACTTTAAATGCAACAAACCTTGAAACGACAGTTGTAGTGAAAGTTCCTATCTCTGAAAATGTTGATGACGGGAAAATAACTGTGCCTGCAAAATACATTCACGACATCTGCAAGGTGGCAAGAGGAGATAATATCCTTTTTAAATACGATACAGCAAACAACATACTTGATATTACTATAGAAAAAACAAAATATACTGTTCCGTGTTCAGATTCAGGTGATTTTCCTGCAATTCCTGAAACTGACAAGAAATTCAATGATATAGAAATAAACAAGCTCATCTCATATTATAAAAAACTTCAGTTTTCAATGACTGAGCACAATGTAAATAAAGCTTACTCCGGTGTTCTTATAACAAAAGTTAGTGATCCAAATGGAAATTTCATTGAAATGGTGACAACTGATATACACCGTCTTTCAGTTCTCAGTATAAAGAATTTTTCAGCTGAAATAGATGGACTTGAAAGCGGTCTTGTTATCCCTGGAAAGAACTTTTTTGAAATCTCAAAGATATTTGCCGATTGTGAAACAGCTAAAATATCAGTCGATGATGATAAAATATTTATAAGCAGTGAAAATGTTCTTTTTATTTCCAGATTATTGAAAAATGAATTTCCGAATTACAGAGCTGTCATAGGAAATTATTCAGTTATTGACTCAAAGGAAGCGGCACTTATAAACAGAAAGGAACTTGTTGAAGGGGTTAAAAGAGTAATAGCTTTGAGTTCTGAGGAAAAGATATGGGCAACAAAATTCAATTTTAAGGGATCAGTTCTTAATATGACAGCAAATTCAAGTTTCGGTGGAAATTCTGTTGACGAGATACTTGTTGATAAACCGTTCACATCTGATAAAAGTGTCGGAATAAACGCAAGATATCTTCTGGATGTCCTTTCAATTCTGGATAAACAGGAAGTAAACATGATAGTTGAAGACGGTCTAAAGGCACTCACCATCAAGGAAAACACAGATAATTATCAGTATATTCACCTTGTTATGCCGTTAAGAATATAGTATCAGGTTCATGAAAATTTCACAGATCGCCCTTATAAATTTCAGAAATTTAGAAAAACTGGATCTGACATTTTCTGACAAAATGATTATAAACGGAAAAAGCGGAGCTGGAAAAACTTCAATTATTGAAGCCAGTTATATTCTTTTAAGTGGAAAATCATTTAAAACTCATGAAATGAAAGAATGTATAAAAAAAGGGGAAGATAACTTTTTCATAAAATGTCATACGGAAGACTTTAATTCTTTTTTCAGAGATATATCAGTAGGTTACAATTATGATGGCTCAAGAAAAATCCTTATTGACGGGATTAGCTCTTCAAGAAAAGAGCTGATGAACATTGTTTTTCCTGTTATGCATGCCCCTGAAAACATGGAGCTTATAAACGGAGGACCCAAGGGAAGGCGTGATTTTATTGACAGGATCTGTTTCATGGATGACAGCAGTTATTTTGATCAGCTGGTTGAATATTACAGGTTTATAAAGCAGAAAAACGCCGCTCTTAAAAAAGGTTCAGTCAAAGCGGTTGAATATTTAAATCATGCTGCTGTGGAACTGATAGAAAAAATAAGGGACAAAAGAAAAAACGGTTGTAACAGAATAAACGGAAAAATAATGTCATTGTCAGAAAAATTTTTTCCGGGATGCAGTATTGCATTAAACCCGTACATTGAGGAAAACACAGCAGAAAAACTTTCTTTAAAGCTCGAAAAAGAGATGGATAAGGGCTTTTCCCTTTACGGCCCGCATCTTGACCCGCTGAATATTAATATTGACACCGGAAGCTTAAAAAACAACCTCTCAATGGGCGAAACATATCTTCTGTCATTCATTTTAAAACTTTCTGAAATTGCCATATATGAAGAAAAAAACATTTATCCTGTTTTTTTCATAGACGACATTTTTGTCTTTCTTGATGAGGAAAAAAAGAAAAAACTTTTTAAAATGATCACAGAAATGAAAAATCAGGTGATAATGACCAGTTCTGTTGAAAAAAATTCCGGGCACGATGAAATAGTCCACATAAATCTTGAGAATTGCAGATAAATTAATAAAATTAATGTGATATCGTTCCTTCCCACGGTTCATAATAACATTTAAGCAGGTGTAAAAATGGGATTCATTAAAAGCATTTTAACAAGGTTTTTTGTAATGCTCGGTGTTTTGACATTCATAATCATTGTCTGTGCCGTCATCATAGTTAAGTCTCTTGCAGACATGAAAAAGGAAGTGGCGGACAACAGTGTTCTTTTTTTGAACACATCTTCGATCATGGGAGATGTTTCCACAGAAAGCAGTTTTTTCTATTTGGATTCTTTTTTTGGTAATAAGGTTTCGCTTGTTGACACACTGATCGTTATCAGAAAAGCGACGGCAGATCCTAAAATAACAGGGCTTTTTGCCGATCTTTCTGAAGTTCCATTGAGCTATGCGCAGGTTGAAGAGCTTCGCAATGAATTGATCTTATTTAAAAAATCAGGAAAGCCGGCATATGTCTGGAGCGATACTTTCGGAGAAATATCAAACGGAACAAAAAACTATTATCTGGCCTCGGTCTTTGACAAAATATATCTTCAACCCTCAGGAATGCTGGGGCTTAACGGACTCAGTTCAGAGAGCATGTTTTTCAAGAATATGCTTGAAAAACTGAAAATAGAGCCGATCGGATCACACCGGAAAGAGTATAAGACTTACTGGAACATGTTTTCTGAAGATAAATATACGAAAGAACACAAGGAATCGGCAGAATCTCTTATAAATTCAATATTTTCCAAGATCATGGCCGATATTTCCGATTCAAGAGATATTCCGGTTGAAAAGATAACGGAGATTTCCGATTCCTTTACACTTACATCAGCTGACGCACTTAAATCGGGTCTTGTTGACGGAATAAAATATAAGGACGAAGCAATTGAAGAATTCAAGAATTTTATAAAATATGAAAAAACGATATCAGTAAGCAGTTATTACAAAATAAGTCATTCAGATTTTGAAATATCTGCAAAATCGAAGATCGCAGTCATTGAGCTTCCGGGTTCCATTCACAGAGGGATCAGCGATATGGGCCCTTCCGGCAATCTTCAGTCAACCGGATCGATAACGGCGGTTTCGCTTTTAAAGAAAGCATGGAAAGATGACAACGTTAAAGGTGTGCTGATAAGGGTGAATTCCCCGGGCGGATCAGTCATTGCGTCTGAATCGATATGGAACCAGATAGGGATCATGGTTAAAGAAAACAAAAAGCCGGTCGTTGTTTCAATGGGGACTGTTGCCGCTTCAGGCGGATACTATGTTTCAATGCCTGCTCAGAAAATATTTGCAGATCACAATACGATTACCGGTTCCATAGGGGTAGTTCTTGGAAAGATGTACACAAGAGAATTTTTCAACTGGATGGGTATAACATTTGATACCGTTAAGACCGGAAAGAATACCGATCTTTTTTCTCCCCTTACAAGACTTGAAAAAGATCAGTCCGATTATCTGGAAAAGTCACTGGATGATATTTACAACTCTTTTGTGACCCGTGCCGCTGAAAATAGAAAAATGGAAGTTGCCGAACTTGAAAAACACGCAAAGGGACGAGTATGGACAGGTGCTTTGGCAAAAGAGAAAGGGCTTGTTGATGAGATCGGCGGATTCATGGATGCACTAGAATATATAAAGACAAAATCATCGTGTGAAGCCGATATTGCAATATCAAAATATCCTGAGCCGGATAAGTTCTGGGAAATGCTAACCGGCTCGGAAGATGATTCTCCCGGGATAATAAGATATTTTGAAAATGTTTTCTCATTTTTCACCACTTTTTTTAAAAACATTAACTACATTCAGCGCGAGATCAAAGTTCAGCAGCAGGAATCGTTTCAACTCAAAGGTGATGTCGAGATCAGATAAATGAAGATCTATTCTGTCGGCGGATCTGTAAGAGACGAAATTCTCAAAGAAAAGTCATCTGACAAAGATTTTGTTGTTGTCGGGGCGACTGTAGAAGAGTTCTTAAAAAAATTTCCGGATGCAAAAAAGATCGGATCATCATTCCCTGTTTTTCTTGTTGACGGTGCGGAATATGCTTTTGCAAGGATCGAGAAAAAAAGCGGTCTGGGACATCATGGCTTTGAAATAGAGTCACATCCTGAAGTTACACTGATAGAAGACCTGAAAAGAAGGGATCTCACAATAAATGCAATGGCAGAAGATATTGAAACTGGTGAAATTATTGATCCTTTCGGCGGAATGAAAGACCTTGAGAACAAAAGGATCGTTCATGTGACAGATGCTTTTGCAGAAGATCCGCTCCGGGTTTACAGAGTTGCGAGGTTTGCATCGCGGTTCTATGATTTCTCAATTGACAAAACCACTATAAAATTAATGAATTCATTGAAGAAAGAACTGAACACACTTTCTGTTGAAAGGGTTTGGGCGGAATGTCTTAAAGCACTTTCATCAAAAAAACCGGCAAGATTTTTTACTGTTCTTGATGAAGCGGGAGTTCTCGATGTTCATTTTCCGGAGCTTTACAATTTGAAAAATGTTCCTGCCGGTCCGGTTGAATATCATCCGGACGATGCCGATTCTTTTCATCACACCATTAGTGCTCTTGAAAGGGTGTCGGACATTCAAAGCGGAACAGATCCGTTACTTTCATTTTCCGTTATGTGTCACGATCTTGGAAAAGCTTTAACAAATCCGGATGATTATCCTCATCATCACGGACACGATAAGTCAGGGGTTGAACTGATCAAAGCTTTCTCAAAACGGCTGAAAGTGCCCAGAAAATTTGAAGAAGCGGCAGTGATATTTGCAAAAAACCACATGAAAATAAGCAGAATTTTTGAAATGACACCATCAAAAGCACTTAAACTTATTGAAGAAATGGGAAAATTCCAGTCAGGCATAGAAGGATTTCTTAAATGTGTGGAGGCAGATTCGGGAAAGCCTGCAAATCACTTAAAAAGTTTCATTGATAAAGTTCTTCCCGCCCTTGAAATAAAGCTTCCTGAAAAATGGCACAACCAGGGTGAAAAAAGTGCCGCAATGCTTAATCAGCTCAGAATTGAAAAATACAAGGAATTGAAAAAACAGTTTTTATTGACATAAATATCAGCTCTTTTTATACTTTCCGGAATGTTGGTGTTTTTAACTGATGATGAGGATTATTATGAAAAGACTTTCACTTTTTACTTTTACTGTTTTCTGTTTTGCTCTGCTTCTTTGTCCGGCCTGCTCAACAAGCAAGGGAGAGGCGGAAAAGACAGTTGATTCTTTTATGGAGCTTGTAAAAGCTAAAAATTTTGCAATGGCATGGGACATGCTTGACAAAGAATCTCAGGATATCGTCGGGAAGGAAAAATTCCTTGAAGATGCACAGAACATTGGGAATAATGCGCTGTTCCTGAAATTCAAGCCTGTAAAAATGAATGCTGAAGGGACTCAGGCAATAATTGAGACCGAATACACCGGTCAGAAAGTTGCAATGAACAACCTTCCTGAAGCTAAGATCACTTTTTATGTCAACAAAAATGAAGAAAAATGGCAGCTCAATCTCAAGGAAAGGGTAGACAAGATAAAAGAGGAAATGAAAAGAGACTCCATCGAAATTCCGATCGATCCGGAACTCATTGAAACAGCAAAGCTTTATAAGGACAAGATCGAAGTTACAAATGTCCGTAACGGTGAAGTTGAATTCGGCAACGGGCTCAGCCAGTACATGATGGACGCAACTGTAAAGAATAACTCAGACAAGCATTTAAGTTATGTGGGTGTTCTTGTAAAATTTATGGACGATGCAAACCAGAAAGTTCTTTTCGAGAAAACATTTTTTCTCATTTATACAAGACAGATCGAGGAGATTTACCCGCTTGCCCCCGGTGAAGAGAAGAACATAATTATCCCAGGATACGATGCCGGTGACATTGAAGGCAACTGGACAGGAAAGCTTCAGTGGGAAGTCAACGCTGTAAAGGTGGCAACACCTGCTGAAATGATAAAGATCGAAGATCTCAATCTCCCTAAAAAATAAAAGTTCAATTAAATGAAATTTCATCAAAGAATTTCTCAACTAGCTGAAAAAATTGAACATCTTGAACATTCTTTTAATTTTTACTTTACAGCTCAGGAAAAAAAACCGCCACTGGACAAGCTTAACAGACTTAAGAAGGAAATTGATGAACTTATGAAAGTTTCACAAGATCTTAAAAACAGTGCCGAAAGATTTCTTGCAATGCAGATCGTAAACCGTTTTACCTCATACAGAATAAAATGGGAGAAGGGGGTTAAGGATATTGAAGAGGGGAGAGCAAAACCCGGGCTTCATTTTTTTGGAGGTCTTGGCATCGGAAGGTCCCCCATGGATGACATTAAAAAATCTGCTGATGAATTGGCAAAAAAAGATGCAAATGCATTCAGAATGAGTTCTGTAATAGATGAAGCGGCAGAAAAATATATAAAAATGTCTAAAAAATACACTGGAAAGACATTTGATAAGGAAGCTGTTACATCGATGCTTGAAAAAAAGATAGAAGAGGTAAGAAAAAAATTTGGAGACCGCTTTAAATTCAGTGTTGTTTATGAAGAAGGTAAAGTCAGAATAAAACCGGAAAAGGAATAAAAATATTTCCTTAAATTTGTTGAAAAAAAAAAGAGAAAACATATCATTGTCTTGATATTATCTTTCCGTGAGGTGAAAAAATGACGAAATTTGAAGTTCTTGTTCCTTTGGCTGAGGGAGGAAAAGAAGTAGTTGTAAGAGAAGAAGGTCCCAACTGGTTCTGTGCTCTGGAATCTGCTCTCTCCGGGCTTGGAATGGCCGACAGCATGAAAAATGTAATATGCGATGTCAAAGAGGACGGAGCCATTCATGTTACCGACACAGCCTCCGGAAGAAAATTTCTTGTAAGAGAGCTCGATCTTACAAAAAATATCCAGAAGATCAAGGAAGAGCCTAAAAAAGAAGAGCCGAAAGTAACAAGAAAGGACGAAATGCTTGCCGATCTTTTCACAGATGTAATGGATGCCTGGGATTTGCCGGAAAAGGATATCCCGGGATTTTTTCTTGATCTGGCGCTTAAATATATTCCTTCTGAGAGCGGCTCTTTTGCAAAATCGGATCTGAGTTCAACGGATATGGAGTTTGTTGCATGCAGGGGCCCGAAAGGTGATGATGTCTGCGGAATAAAGATAAAGGTCGGTCAGGGTCTGGTAGGTTTTTCTGCAAAGCACAGCTGTTTTATTGCTGTAGGCGATGTTCATAAAGACCCCCGTTTTTTTAAAGAGATAAGCGAAAAGATAGGTTATGAGACTACTTCTATTGCCTGTGCACCTGTGAAGTCTCTTGAAACCACGATCACTTTTGGCGTTCTTGAACTTATAAATAAAAAGAACAGCTACCGTTATAACGAAGATGATCTTGAATTTTTAAGGTTCATAGCAGAAAAAATGGCGGAACTTTTTCATTCAAGGTGGACTGAATCCAACAACAATCTTGAAGACTAGCGGCCTTGTTTAACAACAACAGAAAGGTTCTTAAGGTTTGATTTTATAAGCTGTATCTCATAATCTGAAAGTTCGGATGTTAATTCCTTAAAAGCATTTTCGCCAGCCTTTTTATATAAAGCGGCTTTCTGTTTTATTTCTTCTTCCTTCAATCCTTCTTTATTCAACATCTCCGTCTTTTTTTGAAGTGATTCTTCGCTTGTTTCCAAAAAAGCAAGATAACCCTTTAATATTTTTTTTGATTTTCTCATAAAAACAACAGGGGAGAGATTGTTGGATTTCAAATAATTATCTATTTCGTCTTTTCCCTTTTGAATAATTGCCGGTTTTTCGTGCTGTTTCACTTTCTGCATTTCGGCATCGTATTTTCCTGTTATACGGTCGATGTTCTTTTTGTGTTTTATAAGAAGATCGATATCTTCTTGAGATATGGAAGTATCTATTTTTTCAGGCTCTTTTTTTGAACAGAATGTCAGCAAACAACCCAAAATTAAGGATATTGTCAGTAAAAAGAGAATTTTTCGCACCATTTTCCCGTTCCAAAAAACATCAGAGGATGTTACAGTAAATATCTGACAAATACAAATTTATTCAAATGGTATGTATCTAAAATTGACCGCTAAAAAATTTAAGGTTATATTATGCGTGAGATTTATGAGGTGAAGACTCTTTGGAATATTTAAAAAATTATATCGACATTCTTAAAGATATGCTTTCAACAGTTTTTGATCACACAGAAAAAACCTGTCATGAGTGCAAATTAATGATAAACTCCCTGGACAGTTCTGTCGCCTCTATTGATGAACTAAGAGAGTCTGTAGCCGAGCTCACCGTTCTTTTTCAGTTTGGAGATATCATATTTCAGAGCTTTGAAAGTTTTGATGTTATTTTTGATGAGCTCTCACGACTTGAAAGCCCTGACGGCAAGATCAGTTATATTCAGGCAGAAAAATTCTCAAAACTGATAGGAGCGGTTTCAGCAAATACATTTACTATGACGGGAAGGACGCTGGTAAACCTGAAAGAAAATCTGATATCTGCCAGAGACATCCTGTGTAAAATTGAAAACAGCACAAAAAACAGTTTCGGCGATGAAAAAATGTCCAGTCTGGGTGAGGCATCTGAAAAATGCCGTAAATTTGTTGAAAACAACATTCTCCAAATGGAAAGTTCTGTGCGCCGTGCAGTTATAAGAACTGAAGGGCTGGGACTTTTTTCTGTTGATACAATTTTTTCTTCAAAACATTCATTGAACGACAAGATCCTGTCGGACAAACTGCACGAGAAAATAAGAGTAAGAGAGCATATTGAAATACTTAACGGACTGTTTCCTACTGGTAAAAGCTACTCTGAAACAGGAAGTCTTGAACTTTTTTGATGACATAATATTTTTCAGGAGGAATGAGATGATTAACTTTAACATTGATCACAGCGAACAGGTTTCCACTTTAACGGTTAAAGGAAGAATTGACAATGAAGGCATCCAGGGTTTTCAGGATGCACTGAATGCTCTTTTGGAAAAAGAATCAAAAACAGTGATATTAAATTTTAACGATCTTGAGTTTATTAACAGCTCAGGTATCGGCAAACTCCTGATCTTTTATAAAAAATCAAAAAATTTTGGAAGAGAAACATCCATCAACGGCATAAGCGATGATGTATTTACACTTTTCAAAGCCATC